>OJAW01000035.1_pt1 | contig 107208 bp, 108 predicted proteins | sample 1589151 | NCBI WGS metagenome assembly OJAW01 (sample SAMN03283290) | human gut metagenome | biome: human-associated habitat; material: feces | host: Homo sapiens | place: Peru | collected 2012
ATAAAGATAAAGTAAATGAGTTAAATAGTGATGATGACTTTGTAACATTTATAAGCAGAGAAGAAGATCAAGAAAAAACTGAAAATGCTTTAAGAACCATTATTTCTGAGAAAAATGAAGAGTTAAAGACTCAAAAAACTAAACTAAATATAGAACATGCAAAAAAATTAAAAGAAAATAATGTTGATGTTAAAATTATTTCTGATACAACAGAATTAACTATTGAAGAAATAAAAAAATTATAAACATTACTTTTAATGTATGTTTACACTTATTATGCATAAACTATAATTGATATTTAGTACTTATAGTGGTATAATATGCTAGAAAGTTGGGATAGGAAATGTCAAAAAGAAAGAAGAAAAATACTGTTTTAAGAATAATTAGTGGTTTTTTATGGTTACTTGCTTTAATATCTATGGGATACTTGTGTTATTTAATATATACTGCTAATATATTACCAACTAAGTACTATATGATTTTAGTAGGTGTAATGGTATTTTTAATATTAATGTTTATCTTATTTATTAGAAATAAAAATTCAAGAGCTTGGATATTAATAATTTGCGATATTATATTTATTCCTTTGATTGGAATTACATATTTTGCTAATGACAAATTAGATGATACATTGAAATTTTTAAAAGATAATTTAAATGCTAAATATGAAACTAATATATATAATGTTGTTGTTAATAAAAATTCAAATATTAATTCAATAAGTGATTTAAATAATAAAACTATAAAATTAGTTAATGATATGGATGATAAGACTTTACTTGAGAAGTCTATCAATAAAAAAATAAAAAATAGTAAATTAGAATATAGTGAAAATGTTGCTGAATTATTATATGAAGTTAAAGATAATATTGAAACTATAATTATTGTTAATTCAGGTAATTATGATGCGATGGTTGAAGAAGATCAAGAATACACAAATAGTGTTAAAGTATTAGATACAATAGAGATTAAACAAAGAATAGAAAATACATCTACAGGAGTAGATGTAACAGAAGACCCGTTTATTGTTTATTTAAGTGGAATAGATACAAGAAGTGGTAAGTTACCTGCTAAGAGTTTAAGTGATGTTAATATTTTATTAGTTGTTAACCCAACTGAAAAAAAGATTTTGATGGTAAATACACCTAGAGATTATTATGTTCAATTACATGGTAAAACAGGACTTAAAGATAAATTAACTCATGCTGGACTTGTTGGTGGAGTAAACATGTCTATGTCAACATTAGAAGATTTATATGAGATTAAAGTTCCATATTATGTTAGAGTTAATTTTAATGCAGTTGTAAAATTAGTAGATGCTATTGATGGTATTACATTATACAATGATCAAACAAGAAGTTTTAGTTGTTGGACTGATAGAGATTGTGTGTTTAAACCTGGAAATAACAAAGTAAAAGGTAAATGTGCTTTAGCATTTGCTCGTGAAAGACATGCTTATACTGATGGAGATAGGCATAGAGGAGAAAATCAAGAACAAGTAATTCAAAAAATAATTGAAAAAGTTACTAGTTCTAAAACACTTATATCTAAATATTCAGATATACTAACATCTTTAAATGGTACATTTGAAACTAATATAACAACTGAAGAAATTACAAGTTTAGTAAAAATGCAAGTAGATGATATGAGTGGATGGACAATAGATACATACAATGTTTCAGGAAGCGATTTATATGCTTATACGTATAGTTACCCAAGTAGAGAATTATATGTAATGAATCCTAACTTAAAAACAGTTGAAGAAGCAAAAGTTAAATTAAACCAAGCACTTAACAAAAACTGATAAAAACTTATCAGTTTTTTTGTATAAAAATTTATAAATGGTTGAATAACTAAGTTTAAAATAGTATAATAGGTTTACAAGTTAGGAGTAGTTGCATAATGAATGAAACGTTAGAAGTCGAAAATACAAAGAAAATTTCAAAGTCTATAGTTCAAGAAAAGACAATAATTAATGATAATTATTTTTATTTGTTTGTAAAACGATTTTTTGATTTTATTGGCAGTATTGTTGGAATTGCATTTTTAATTCCAATTGTTATTGTTGTAAAAATTTTCTCTTTGTTTGCTAGAGACAATAATTCAATCTTCTTTGTGCAAGATAGAATTGGAAAAAATGGTAAAATTTTTAAAATGATAAAATTTAGAACAATGGTTCCCAATGCAGATGCTATTTTAGAAGAAATGCTAAAAAATGATAAAAAAATAGCTAATGAGTATAACAAATATAAAAAATTAAATAATGATCCTAGAATTACAAAAATCGGTAAACTTTTAAGAATTACATCTATAGATGAGTTTCCACAATTTATAAATGTATTTTTAGGTCAAATGTCCTTAGTTGGTCCTAGACCTTATTTGCCACGTGAGAAAAAAGATATGGGTAGTAGATACAAAACTATAACTACTGTTAAACCTGGCTTGACTGGATATTGGCAGGTTAGAGGAAGAAATAATACTGATTTTAATGATAGATTAAATTTAGATGTAAAATATGTTAAGATTAAGTCATTGCTTTTAGATTTAAAAATATTATTTAAAACTTTTGTGATAGTTTTTAAAAGAGATGGAGCTTTATAAGAGGAGAGTATTATGAAAAAAAGATTGGTTGTATTACTTCTTGTTGTATTGTTACTTGTAAGTGGATGTGGAAAAAAAGAAGAAAAGGTTGATTCTAATAAGGATAAAAATAATGATGTTCAAGTCGAACCAAAAGTTGAAGAAAAGAAATTAACTATAATAGATGAAGATTCTAAATCTAGACCTTACGCTATTATAATTAATAACTTACCATCTGCTATGAAAGTTCAAGCTGGTTTAGATCAAGCATATATGATTTATGAATTTCCAATTGAAGGTGGTTATTCAAGAAGTTTAGCTTTATTTAAAGATAAAACAACTAATAAAATTGGTACTATAAGAAGTGCTAGACAAAACTATATTGATTATGCATTAGAAAATGATGCAATATTTGTACATTGGGGTGGAAATCATCCTGCTTACGATGTAATTAAAGAAACTAAAGTAACTGATATAGATGCTCAAAGTTCTTCAAAACCATTCTTTAGGGATAATCCAGAAAAATTAGCAACAGAACATACTGGATATACAAGTTTAGAAAAATTAATTAATTATGCAACTAATACAAAAAAATATAGATTAACTACAGATGTTAAATCACCACTTAAATATACAACTGATATTATTGATTTAAGTAAGGCAAGTGATGCTAAAGAAGCTAAAACAGTTGAGTTAAATTATTCTGGTAGTTATAAATTAAAATATGTATATGATGAAAATACTGGGAGATATCAAAGATACTATAATAATAAAGAACATAAGGATTATTTTAATGGAAATAAATTTGATACTAAAAATATTATCATAACATTAATTGGAACTGGAAAAGTTAAAGGTTATACTGATACAGCTGGTACAAATTATACTGATTTATACAATATTGGTAGTGGTAGTGGGTACTATATAACTAATGGTTATGCAAGAGAAATTAAATGGAGTAAAGAATCTAGAAGCGCTCAAACTAAATATGCTTATACAGATGGAACAGAAGTAAATGTTAATGATGGTAATACATATATAAATCTTTTTGACAAATCAAAGAGTGTAAGTATTAAGTAAAAGAGTTGTATAAATTTACAACTCTTTTACTTTGTTTACTATTTTGCTTTTAATTTACTACTATAAATGGTATAATATTTTTGTCTGATATTTAATATTTTGGGAAGTGAAGAAATGAAAAAAGTAATCGATATCATATGTCCTTTATATAATGCTGAAGAATATATAGATGACTTATATAAATCTTTATTGATTCAAAAAAATGTAAATGTTGGGGAAATTCTTTTTTTATTAACTGAATCAAAAGATAATTCTGAACAATTATTGAAAAATAACAAATGTAATTATGAAATCGTTAAGAAAAGTGAATTTTCTCATAGCTTAACTAGAGAAAAAGCGGCTATGAAGAGTAATGCTGATATTGTTTGCTTTATTACTCAGGATGTTGTAATTAAAGATGATAAATGGTTATATAATTTGACAAAAAATATTCTTAAAGGAAATTGTGCTGCTGCTTATTCTAGGCAAATTACTAAGTATAATAATATAGAAAAATATACCAGAGAACGTAATTATCCAGATTATTCATTTATGAGATCAAAGAATGATATTGAAAAATATGGCCTTAGAACTTTCTTTTTTAGTGATGCTGCTAGTGCTGTGGATTTGAAGGCATTCAAAAAAGTAAAAGGATATGATTCTAAAAAATTAACAATTTCCGAAGATATGTATTTAGCTTATAAATTAATAACTAATGGCTATAAAATATCGTATGAGTCTGATTCAATAGTATATCATTCACATAATTTTACATTAAAACAAATATACGATAGATATAAGCTAACTGGTATTTTTTTTAAAGAAAACTCTTATTTGGATAATTATGGTACTAATAGTAGTGGCGCCGATTTAGCAAAATATGTACTTAAGAGAATAGTTCAAGAAAAAAATATTAAAATGTTTTTTAGATATCCATTTGATATGGCAGCAAGATTATTTGGCATGAAAGCGGGGAAAAGGTAATATGGAAGATTTAGTAAGTGTTATTATTCCTGTTTATAATGTTGAAAAATATTTGGATAAATGTGTTTCTTCTGTTATTGGTCAAACATACACTAATTTAGAAATTATTTTGGTAGATGATGGATCTACCGATAGTTCTGGTAAATTATGTAATAAATGGTCTAAGTGTGATAAAAGAATCAAGGTATATCATAAAAAGAATGGTGGTTTATCTGATGCTAGAAATTATGGAATTAAAAAATCAGGTGGTGAGTATTTAGTTTTTATAGATTCAGATGATTATGTTGATGAAAGATATGTTGAATATTTGAAAAAACTTATTGTCAAATATTCAACGGATTTATCCATTTCTTCTTATAAGATTCTTTCTAAAAAAGTTCAAGATATTGGGGTTGGTTATAAAGAAGATTTATTGTCTCAAAAGGATGCTTTAAAGAGATTGGTCAATGAAGAGGGATTTACTGTTTCTGCTTGTGCAAAAATGTATAGAAAAAATTTGTTTGATTATATTTCTTTTCCAGTAGGAAAATTATATGAGGATAATGCTACTATTTATAAATTGATTATGAAATGTAACAAGATAGCTTATGGAAATAAAAGTTATTATTTTTATTGCTTGAGAAAAAATTCTATTACTAGATGTGAATTTAATGTAAAGAAAATGGATGCTATTGAAATGACTTCAATTATGTGTGATGATATTTCAAAAAAATATTCTGATTTAAGTGTTAATTGTATGAATAAAAAATTTAAAACAATGTTTGGCGTTTATGCACAAATGTGTTCATCTAAATTAAGTAATAATCAAGTGAAAAAATACAAAAGTGATTTAAGAAAAGAAATACTTCATGAGGGATGGACTTTGTTAAGAAATAAAAATATAAATAAAGTTAATTTATTGGCACTATTATTATCTACTTTGGGTTCATCTTTTGTAAAAATTGGATGGTATGTTTATAATATTAGGAAGGTATAAGATGAAAAAAATATTAAGAAGAATGCTACAGGTAATATATTTGATTAAATATGTTATATCTTTAATTGTTGCTCCCTTTTTTAGAAAAAAATATAATGATGTTTGGCTAATAGCTGAAAGGGGAGATGAAGCTAGAGATAATGGATTTTATTTTTATGAATATCTAAAAAAGAATCATACAAATCTTAATATCAAATATATAATTAAGAAAGATTCTTATGATTTAAAAAGAATTAATAAAAAAGATGTTGTTTATAAATCATCTTTTAAACATTTTGTAATTTTTATAAATGCAAAGTATTTGATTAGTACTCACCATATGGGTTACTCTCCAGATAGTGGTATGTTCTGGAAATTGGATGATAGAAACTTAATTTATTGTAAAGGAAAGAGAATCTTTATACAACATGGCATAATATATAATTATCTACCATCACTTGTTAATAAGAAAATAGATTTATTTGTTACATCTTCACCTATGGAATATAAATTTATATTAGATAACTTTGGATATAATGAAGATATTGTGAAATTAACTGGACTTTGTAGATTTGATGATTTAAATTCAGAAAGTGAAAGGTTTATATTATTGATGCCTACTTGGAGACAGTATTTATTTTATTCGTCAGATAATGAATTTAAAGAAAGCAGTTATTGTAAGAATTGGTTGAGTTTTATTAATTCAAAGGATTTGGAAAAAATATTATTAAAATATAATGTTAAAATATTGTTTTATCCACATTATGAAATACAAAAAAGAATTAAACTTATGAGTATTAATAATAAAATGGTTAAAATTTGTAAAAGTAGTGATTATGATATTCATACTTTATTAAAAAAATGTTCAATGCTTATTACAGATTATTCATCTACTTTTTTTGATGTTGCATATCAGAAGAAGCCAGTTTTGTTTTTTCATTTTGATTATGATGCTTTTTATTCAAAACATTATGAAAAGGGATATTTGGATTTGAAAAAAGGAGATTTTGGTGTTTCCTGTAAATCACTCAACATTCTTATAAAAAATGTTGAAAAAATATTGATGAATAATTTTAAAAATGAAGATAAATATGTTAAATTTGCAGATAAATTTTATGGATTTAATGATCAAAAAAATTGTTTAAGATTATATAATGAAATATTGAAAAAGTGAGGTGTATAGGTGTGAAAAATAGTTTAAATAGACTTAAGGATTTTATTTTAATTATGGCAATCATATTACAAGATGCAGGTCATTTTGGATTTTTACCTATCACTATTTTTCAAATTTTGATACTATTCCTTTGTTGTTTATATTTGGCTGAAATGCTTTACAAGAGAAAAATATTGTTTTTTGATAAAAAAATGACTATAATTCTTATATATATTTTACTTGTAACTTTTATAAATAAATTTGATTTTTCCACTATTAAAAGTGTTGTATATTTTTTAATACAATTCTTTGCTTTATATATGTATATTGGAGAAACTACAGTTGATAGAGTTAAAAAAGTTTTATATGTATCTGCTTTAATATTGGCAGTTTATGGTTTAGTGCAGTTTATTTCTTATCAGTTAGATTTTAAATATTTGTACGATATAACATTATATGGTTTTAAAACTAATGGTAATTATTTAATGGAAAATCGTTTTCATTCTTTATATGCCGAACCGGCTCACTTATGTGGCATATTGTCTTCGGGGTTATATATTGGTTTGGAAAAAAATAGAAATTATGCTTGGTATAAAACTCTTATTATTTTAGTTTTTGCTTTATTGACTTTTTCTACTATAGTATATTTTTCTTTATTTTTAGTTTTTCTATTATATTTGTTTAAAGAAAAGAATTTTAAAAAAACGATTGTCACGTTTTCTTTATTAATTATTGGAATTGTTTCTTTATGTTTGTTTAAACCTGATTTTATAAAAACTTCTATATATAAGATTGGTTCTCTTGTTAATCCTAATTCTATGAAGGGTGAAGATACTACTGGCTTTGCAATTATTTCAAATTTTAGAGTTGCTCATAGTAAAATTAAGGATGGTTATTATTTTGGAACAGGAATGTACTCACATAGATTCTATTATAAATTTTATATTGATAAAATGTATCCTGTCGTTAAAAATTATGTGAATGAGGTTGATGCTGCATCAATTTTTATAAGAATTTATTCTGAATTTGGTATAGTAGGAATTTTGTATATATTTGCATATCTTTTAAAATATTTTATTAGATATATTAAGAATAAGAATTACTATGGGTTGTTTTTTATATTATTATTCTTTATTCAAGGCGTTAGAATAGGTCATTATTATAATTTATTGTTGATGTTTAGTTTTATTGCTGTTTCATATTTTTTTAGTGACAAAAAGATTGAGGTGTAAAATGATAAAAAAAATTAAACATAAATATTATTTTTATAAAGACAAAATTTTTAGCAATATTTTTTGGAAAAATCTTTTTAAAAATTCATTGTGGGCTTTTTTTGGTGATACTGGTGCTTCTTTAATTGGATTGATTGTAACATTTTTATTAATTAAATTTTTAGGTAGTTATGATTATGGAGTTTTAGTTCTAGCTCAAACATATATGTTAATTATTGATGTTGCATTGAATATTCAAGCTTGGAAAAGTACCATTCAGTATGGTCAAAAAGCTTTAATTGAGAATGATATAGAAAAATTAGCTGGCTACATAAAACTTGGAACAATAATTGATTTATCTACTGCTTTTTTAGGTGGACTAGTTGCTTTGTTTTTAGCACCATTAGTTGGACATTTATTTTCTTGGTCACCTGAATTAATAATTTGTGCTCAGATATTTTCTGTAACTATATTTTCACATTTTTCTGGAACACCAACTGCAATGCTGAGAGTTATGGATAAGTTTAATTTGGTCGCGTTACAAAAGTTTATTACGGCATTTATTAAACTTGTATCAATTTTAGTTATGTTCTTACTTAATTCAAATATTTCACTGGTAAATGTTGTTATAATTTATTGTATTTCCGATATTATTGGAAATATTCTATTAGTGATATTTGCGTTTGTGACTTACAAAAAGATTTATTCTAAATATAAAATACTTAAGAGCAAATTTCCCGATGATTCAAAAGATTTTGTTAGTTATACATTGTGGTGTACATTTGGATGTATTCTTGATATTCCTGTTAATTATTTTGATATGATATTTATATCTTTTTTGAGTACTGATTTAGTATCAGTTTTTAAGGTTTTCAAGCAGTTTGGTTCGATTTTGAATAAAGTTTCATCTCCGTTGCAACAATCAATTTTACCTCAATTTTCTGAACTGAATGCAAAAAATGAAAATAGAAGAGCTTTAAAAATTTTCGTTAAGATAAAAAATACTATGTTAAAGTTTACTGTACCAGTTGCATTATTAATTGGTATTACATCTCCTTTGTGGTTGAATATTTTTTATGGAGAGATGTATTCTGATAAGTGGTATATTTTATTAATATATTTGCCTATTAATGCTATTTCTTTGTCTTATACGACTCTTCATCCTTTTTATCAATCTATGAATAGGGTAAAAAATGAAACTATAATTGTTGCTATATCAAATGTAATATATATGTTAGTATCCTATTTATTAGTTAGAAGAATAGACTTGTTTGCTATTTTGATAGCTTTAGTAATACAAAACTTTTTAATAATATATTATAAAATTATTGATATCAAAAGAATATTGAAAGAGAGTGATAATATGAATGATAAAATCTATATTGTGATAGGAGAAGAATTTTATAATCCATTAGGATTAATTAGAAGTTTGGGTGAAAAGAATATAAGACCCATTGCTATTATAAAAAGAGGAGACTTTGCATTTGCATCTAAAAGTAAATATATATCAAAATTACATCTTGTTGATTCTTTTGATGAGGCTTTAGATTTATTAATTAAAGAATATGGTAATTTTGGTGATGTTAAACCTTTTGTTTTTACATGTGATGATCAAATGACGAGTATATTAGATAATAATTATGATATTTTAAAAGATAAATTTATTTTCTTTAATGCTCATGAACAAGGCAGAGTTACAAAATATATGAATAAAAATGAGATAAATTTATTAGCTAAAAAGTGTGGTATCAATATTGCTAAAAGTTGGGTAATTAGAGATAAGAAAATTCCTAAAGATGTTAAATATCCAGTTTTAACTAAAGCAATTATTTCTACTAAAGATCATTGGAAAGCTGATTCATATGTTTGTGAGAACGAAAAGGAATTGAAAAAAGCTTTAAGTAATATAAAATCAAAAGAAATTCTATTACAAGAATATATTGATAAAAAGAATGAACTTTGTTATGATGGATTTTCGGTGAATCACGGAAAAAATGTTGTGTTTACAATATCATCTGATTATTTATATGTTAAAAAAGGTGCATATAGTAATTATATGAAGGTTGTTCCTCCATTTCATCCTGAACTTGAATCAAAATTATCAAAAATGTTTGAAATGATAGGATTTGATGGTATTTTTTCTGTTGAATTTCTAGTTGACAAGAATGATAATTATTATTTTTTAGAAATTAATTTTAGAAATTCAACATGGAGTTGGGCATCTACTAAAGCTGGTATGAATTTACCTTATCTTTGGTCTGAATGTATGTTAGATAATAAAAAAACTAAAAATTGTTTTAAAAAATTTGAAGGTTTTAGAGCAATTGTTGAATTTGTTGATTTTCAAGACAGAGTAAAAACTAAAGAAGTAAGTTTATTTAAATGGCTAAAAGAATTATTTACTGCAAAAGTATGGTATTTTTGGGATAGAAAGGATCCTAATCCAATATTTTTTAAGTTTTATCATAAAATAACTAAAAAAAGGTATTAATATGGATTTTAATGGTTTAAAAAATAAAAAAATTTTGGTTGTGATTCCTCACCAAGATGACGAAATTCATGTTGCTGGTGGTGTAATTGAAAAATTTCATAATAATAATGATATTTACGTATGTTTTACGACTAATGGAGATTATGTAATTCCTGCTAAATATAGATACAAAGAAGCCATAAAATCATTGAAGAAATTGGGAGTAGAAAAAAATAAGGTATATTTTTTAGGGTATTGTGATCAATCTTATTCTGGCATCACTCACATGTATACTTCGAAAAAAAATTGGACTTCTAAAAATAATATATCTGAAACTTATAGTGTTGTTGGAATAGATGAATGGTGCTATATCAAAAATCATATTCACAATAAATTAAATATTAATAATTTGATAAATGATTTAAGAGAATTAATTGAGTTTATTACTCCGGATATAATAGTAACCAATGATTTGGATTTTCATCCAGATCACATAATGACAGCTTTATCAGTTGAAAAAGCAATTAATTTGATTTTAAAAAATAAAGGTAACTATTATCCTTTGCTATTAAAAACATTTACTTATGAGAATTCATACTTTGGTCCATTTGATTTTAATCAATTATATCCAGGTGAGTCTATATTTAAAACTAAAGACAAGTTATTACTACATAATAAATATTTTAGTGAAGAAGAATGCTTGAAAATAAAAATAAACGAAAAATTTTATACTTTAAATTTATTCAAGAATGTAGCATATAAAGCAATTAAGTGCCATAAGAGTCAAGTTTTGACTGAACATGCTTTTAATATGATTAATTGTAATTTTACTTATATTCCTAGGTTTACTAATAACTTAATGTACCTTGCAAATATTGAAACTTCTTCTGGACAAAAAGAATATTTAAATGATTTTATTATTTGTGATTCTAGCAATATTTTGAATGGAAATAATGTGAATATTAATTATGATCAAGGAATATGGATTCCAGAAAAGAATGATGATAAAAAAAATATTAAAATCTTTTTCTCTGATTTTGTTAAAGTTAAATATATGGTGTTTTATCATGGATTAAATAATGAAAATATAAAAAATATTGAAGTTAAATATAATGGCAAAATTATAAAACATAAATTTAATAATTTATTAAAAAAAGAAAGAATATTGATTGATGATTCCGTTAAAACTATTGAAATAAAAATATTAGATAATGTTGTTAAAAATGGATTTTCTGAAATAGAGTTATATGATTCAATTCCATCTATTAAAAGTAATAAAGTTTTACTAAATGATATATGGACTAATAATTATATTTGCTTTAAAGATGAAAAGGTAAAGATAAGTATTTATTCTTATGAAAAAAAAGATAATAATTTTGATATAGATTTGTCTTATTCTAAAAATGTTGGTTATGACAAAGAAAATTTATTATTGTCTAATAAATCTAAAGGCTTTATAATAGTTAAAGGAAATAATTTTACTGAAAAAATTTTTATTAATAAAAATAAATGTCTTAATGATATAAATATATTAATAAATCCTTTATTAAATAAAGTAAATATTATTATTGATAAATTTTATAGAAAATTTTTTGTTAGGAAGTGGTGAGTTCATGAAGGTTGATAAAAAAAGATTTATTCCATCATTATTAATCATAGCTGTAATGTTAGTGGTTGTATCTTTTAATTTGAATTTTATAAAAAATAATGTTGACAATGTTTATAATGTTATTTCTCATAAATTTAGTTGGTTGTTTATATTAGCAAATATAGCTGCTTTTGTATTTTCTTTATGGATAATATTTGGACGTTATTCTAATGTTAAGCTTGGGGGTGAAAAGGCAACTCCAGAATATAGTAAGTTTTCATGGATAGCAATGATGTTTACTACAAGTTGTAGTGCTGGATTAATTGTTTTTGGATTTATAGAGAGCATAATTTATGCTTCTAATCCTCCTTTTGACGTTGTTCCATTGTCAAAAGATGCTTATGAGTTGGCACAGTCTTATTCTCACTATCATTGGGGTTTAAATGCATGGACTTTATATGTTCCAATATCTATTGCCTTAGGCATACTTTTACATAATAAACATATAAAAAATGTTAACATGAGTGCGGCTTGCGATATTGTTCCTTCAAAAAAAGATGGCTTTATTAAAGTATTACTTGATATTTTTGGAATTTTTGGTGCAGTTGTTGCTCCTGTGACTTCTATGGGTTTAGGAATGCCATTATTAACACTACTAATTCAAACTATTTTTAATGTTCCTGCTGATAAAGTTATAATTTTGCAAATATCTATTTTGGTTATTTGGATCTTGATATTTGGTATGAGCGTATACAAAGGATTAAATAAAGGAATTAAAAAATTAAGTGATATTAATGTAGCTTTAGCCTTTTTGTTTATGATAGTTGTGGCAATAATTGCTGGTATACCTTTTGTATTAAAATCGGAAATTAATAATTTGGGACAATATCTAATCAATTTTCCAAGAATGCTAACTTATACTGATCCTTATGGAAATGGTGACTTTGTAGCTAAATGGACTGTATGGTATTGGGCATGGCTTATTGTTTATATGCCGTTGATGGGAATTTTTAATGCTAAAATTTCTAAAGGTAGAACACTTAAAGAAATGGCATTAGGTCAAATGATTTTTTGTAGTTTAGGATGTTGGGTGGCAATGTCTACATTAGGAAACTATGCAATAAAGATACAGCAAAGTGGAGTACTGGATATAGCTAGTATTCTGCAAAATGGTACACAAGCTGAAGCTATCGTTTCGATAATTAAAACTATGCCTTTTGCTAAAGTAATGATGTTTATTGTTACAATATTATGTTTTATTTTTATGGCTACAACTGTGGATTCAAGTTCTTTTGTTGCGGCTGAGTCAACATATCTTCATAAAGATAGTAAAGATTTGGCTCCAAGATGGTTACGATTGTTTTGGGCTGTAATAGCATGTATCATAACATTTGTATTATTACAAATTGGTGGTTTTGATGCTGTGCAAGTTTTAGCAATATTAGTTGGCTTTCCATTAGCTATAACTATGTTTGTTGTTATAATTTCATCAATCAAAATGTTAAAAAGGGAAATGAAAAAGTCTTAGTTTTAATACTAAGACTTTTTATTTGTATGCTTCTTTGTATTTTCCTGATTTAATATTTTCAATCCATTCTTTATTATTGATGTACCAGTCTATTGTTTCTTTAATGCCATTTTCGAATGTGTATGTTCTTGTCCAGCCAAGTTCTTTTTCAACTTTTGTTGAATCTATTGCATATCTTAAGTCATGTCCTGGTCTATCTTTGACAAATGTAATTAATGATTCAGGTTTTCCTAATTGTTTTAGTATAGTTTTTACAACTTCTAAGTTTGTTCTTTCTGAATGTCCTCCGAGATTGTAAATTTCACCATCTTTTCCTTTTCTTATAATTAAATCAACTCCAACATTATGATCATGTACATGTATCCAATCTCTAACATTTTCTCCAGTACCATATACTGGTATATTTTCATTATTTAATGCTTTTGAAATTACTACTGGTATTAATTTTTCTGGAAATTGATATGCTCCATAATTATTTGAACATCTTGATATAGTTATTGGTAATTTATAAGTTCTAGCATAGGCTAATACTTGTAAATCAGCTCCTGCTTTTGAAGCTGAGTAGGGACTAGATGTGTGAATTGGTGTTGTTTCATTAAACTTTAAATCAGGTCTATCTAATGGAAGATCGCCATAAACTTCATCAGTTGATACTTGATGATATCTTTTGATTCCATACTTTACGCACGCATTCATTAAAGTCATTGTTCCTAAAACATTTGTGTCAGCAAATAAATTAGGGTTCTTTATTGAGTTATCTACATGACTTTCTGCTGCAAAATTTACTACTATATTAAATTTTTCTTTTTCGAATAATTTTTCTATTAAATCTTTGTCTCTAATATCTCCTTTAACAAATTTAAAGTTATTTTTCTTTTCTAATTCTTTAATATTATTATAATTTCCTGCATAAGTTAATGCATCTATACAAATAAATTTATCTTTTGGATATTTATTTACTACATAATGTAAGTAATTGCTTCCAATAAATCCAGCTCCACCTGTTACTAAAAATTTCATTTTGTACTCCTCATTCTTAATTCTCTACAATATCTTTCTGTTGCATCTTTCCATGATGGCATATGATCTAGTCCAATTTCATATAATTCATTTTTGTCTAATCTTGAATTTTTTGGTCTATATGCTTGTTTTGAATTTGTTAATTTTAAATATTCTTCAGTTGTAACTCTGTTTATTTTTGTTTTTATATCATTGATTTTGAATATATATTCTGCAAATTCAGCCCATGAACAAAATTCTTCATTTGTGACATGGTAAGTTCCATAGTTATCTGTTTGAGATAATTCATATAAAATATGTGCTAAATCTACAGTGTAAGTAGGTGAACCAATCTGATCATCAACAACATTTAATTCTTCATGATTTTTTGATAAATTAAGCATTGTTTTTACAAAATTTTTCCCATTTATTCCAAAAACCCAAGATGTACGTGCTATAAAATGATTTGGATTTTTTTCTACTTCTTTTTCTCCTAAGTATTTAGTCTTTCCATAAATATTTTGTGGATTCGTTTCATCTTCTGGAATATAAATTCCATCTTTTTGTCCATCAAAAACATAATCAGTTGATAGATAAACGATTTTTGCTCCAACATTTATTGAAGCTTCAACAATATTTTTAGTTCCATCAACATTAACTTTTGTTGCTTCTTCGACCATATCTTCGGCTTTATCTACAGCTGTCCAGGCTGCACAATGAAAAATAACATTTGGTTTAAAATTGTTTATAACACTATTAACTTGTTCTTGGTTGGTAATATCCATTTCTTCTCTTCCAAGTGCTAAAATATTTTCTTCTTTGATTCCATTTTTTAATAATTCACGTTTAATATCATATCCTAATTGTCCATTATAACCTGTTATTAGGCACTTTTCTTGTTCCCTTTTAAAAACTACTTTGTTTTCTTTAAAAGAGGGATGAATTTTATCTTTATCTGATAAAAGTGGTTCACCAATATTATTTTCTTTAAATATTCTTTGCCAATCTATATTTATTGTTGAGTCGTTCCATTTGATTCCTGCCTCCAATTTAGGAGCGTAATCATTATCTATTAAATATTGAAATATTGTATCATCTTCTAAACTTACAAAACCATGTGCAAATCCTCTAGGTACAAATAATTGTCTATTATTATCCTCTGTTAATTTAACTGCAGTATATTTTCCAAATGTAGGTGAGTCAATTCTCATATCAACAACTACATCAATAGCGCTTCCTTTGATAACTTCAACAATTTTAGCTTGACATTTTGGATTTTTTTGAAAATGTAATCCTCTTAAAACTCCTTTTGAACTTTTACTTCTATTTGTTTGAACAACTTTTTGAAATCCTAAATCATCAAAATTTTTTTGAATAAAGTAGGGTGAAAAATAACCTCTTGAATCTCCAAATTTGTCTGGTTCAATTATAAAACAATCTTCTAATTCTGTTTTTATTTTTTTCATAAATCTATTTCCTTTCTAATATTTTTAATAATTTTTTTCCATATTCATTTTTGCTTTGCTCTAAAGCTTCAGCTTTTAATTGTTCTTCATTAATCCATCCATTATCAAAAGCTATTTTTTCTGGTGAGCAAATTAAAGTATCTTTGTTAAATTCTAATGCTTTTATCATGTTACAAGCATCTAGCATACTTTCAAATGTTCCGGTGTCTAGCCAAACATAATTATCATCTAAAAGTCTTGCTTTTAATCTTAATTGTTTTAAATACAATTCATTTAAAGTAGTTATTTCATATTCTCCTCTTGCTGATTTCTTTATTGTTTCAGCAAGATTTGAAACCCCTTTTGGATAAAAGTACAAGCCAGTGATTGCATATTCTGATTTTGGATTAGCTGGTTTTTCTTCTACACTAAGTACTGTATTGTTGTATCCTAGTTCCATTATTCCAAATCTTTGTGGATCTTTTACTTTATAACCAAAAATTGTTGCTTTTTCGTCGCTTAAGTTATTAATTGCTTGTGATAATTCATTTTCAATTCCACTTCCATAAAAAATGTTATCTCCTAGTATCATTGCACAAGGATAATCACCAATAAATTCTTTTCCAATTACTAATGCTTGTGCAAGCCCTTCTGGTTTTTGTTGAATTTTATATGTTAAATTAATTCCAAATTGTTTTCCATCTTTTAATAATCTTATGAAATTATTTTGTTCTTCTTCTGTAGTTATAACTAATATGTCTTTGATTCCTGCTTGCATAAGTACTGATAATGGATAATATATCATAGGCTTATTATAGATTGGAATAAGTTGTTTGCTTGTTCCTTTTGTGATAGGGTAAAGTCTAGTTCCACTTCCACCGGCCAATATTATTCCTTTTATTTCTTGTTCTTTTTTACTATCAGTTAATTCTTTTTCATCAAAATTATATATTTTAGCAAATTGTTTTAATTCTTCATAAGTTATTTTTCTTTTACCTGATTCAATTCTTACTATAGCATCTCTTCCTAAGTTGAGTTCTTTTGCAACTTGTTCTTGAGTCAAATTTAGTTTTTCTCTCATTGTTTTAAGTTTTTTTCCAACAATTATGCTATTACTTTCTTCCATTTTTTCACCTTCTATAAAAATTTTAGCATGTTTTTGTTGAAAAAGTCAACAGATAATTTTTTTATTTTCTTTTTAATGTGTGTATATTATAATAATGACTTATGAATTGAGGTTATTATGGAAGATATAAGTGATTTAAGAAAATTTATGATATCTATTAATACTATGTTATTAGTGATATTTAATTCTATTGCTTTGTTAGTTTTACCTTTTAATTGTTTTTTGATTAATATTTTTAATAGTGAAAAGTTAAATTATAATATTACTAGGTATGGTGTTAGTGATAAATTTAATTATTTATTTGAATATATTGGTTTTTCTGAAAGGGTTAATTTTGTTGTAATAATTGTTCTTTGTTTATTTATATTTACTTTGATGACTGGTATATTTTTGATAAGGGAGAATACTTATAGGGGACTTAAACATGTTGGTTTAAGCTTTTTGATAGCGTTTTTAGCTCTTTTTAGATTGTTTTATGTAATTGATAGTAATAATCTATTTTTAAATGATATAAGGACTTATATTGAGTTATTTGGATATATTTATTTATCTATCGGATTAATATTTATTTTATGTAATATAATCATTAAATTATTATATGATAGGAAAGAAAATAAGTATTTTAATAAGATGTAAATAAAAAAGATCTTTTCAGATCTTTATTTTTATAGAAATAATATTACAAGTAAACCAACTATTAAACAATATATACTAAAGTATATTAGTTTACCTTCATTAACAATTTTTCTAAACCATTTTGTAACTAGTAGTGTAACAATACATGAAACTATAATTGATAGGGCATAAGGAAGAATTAATGAACTAGTAAATTCTATATCGAATAATTCAAGTCCCATAGCAGCTATACTCATTGGTATATATAACATAAATGAATATTTGAATGCTGTATCTCTTTTAAGTCCTCCGCTCATACCTCCAACTATTGTTGAACCACTTCTACTTATACCAGGAAATAAACCTAATATTTGAAAACATCCAACTGTTAAAGCTTCTTTAACTCCAATATCTTTATCATCTTTTTTACCTTTAAAGTTTCTAATAATAAATAATAGTACTGCTGTAATTATTAATGAAAGACCAACTATTTTAATATTATTTTCTATTTTAGCAAATAATTCTAATTTACTAACTATTAGTCCACAAAGTCCTGCTGGAATACATCCAAGAACTATCATCCAGCAATATTTGTATTCACTTTTATATTTTGTTTCTTTAGTACTTAAATATTTAAAAAAACTATTTATTAGAGAAACTATATCTTTCCAAAATATAATTAATATTGCTATTAATGATCCAAAATTAGTAAGTATAGCTATTGTATTAAAATCTATATCTAAACTTATTAATTTTTTTATGATCATTAAATGACCACTAGATGAAACAGGTATTGTTTCAGTTAATCCTTGTACTACTGCTAATAATAAATATTTTAATATTTCCATATAATCACCTTTCTCATTATAATAATATTTTTATAATTTTACAAATATAATTATAATATGTTAAAGAAAATTGTCTTATTGTTTACAGGTATTTTATTATGCTCTTATTCTTTAATGTTTATTATAGTTTATCTTAATTTATTAAAGATGGGGTATAGTTTTATAGAATACTTGAAATATATTTTTACTCATATTGAATGTTTAATAGGGGTAATTGGTATTATTTTTATATTTTTTTCTTTTTTTAAAAAGAATGAATAATATTTTATTATTGTGTTAACAATATTATTAGGAGGAAAATCTATGAAAAAAATATTATTTTCTTTATCATTATTATTTCTATTCACTGGATGTAGTTTATCAAATACACCAACTAGTAAAGTTGAATCTTATTTAAATCAATATAATAATTTAACTGATAATGTTATTGAAGATATTGATACTACTGTTGCAGCTGAAAACTTAAATAGTGATAATACTTTAGCTTATAAAGAAGTACTAAAAAGACAATATAAAGATTTAAAATATGAAGTTAAAGAGGAAAGTATTGATGGTGAAGAGGCAACAGTTAAAGTAAAAATAACTGTATATGATTTATATTTAGCTGATAAAAATTCTCGTGAATATATGAATAGTCATATGAATGAATTTTATGATAATGATAATATGTTTGATGAAAATTTATATTATAAATATAAAATAGAAAATATGTCTAAAGTAAGTGATAAAATAGATTATGATATAACATTTAAATTAGTTAAAAAAGATAAAGAATGGGTTTTACAGACACCAGATAGAGTTACTTTAGAAAAAATACATGGTTTATATAATTATGAAAATGACTAAAAAAAGAGCGGACTAATCGTCCGTTTTTGATTGCAATTTTGAAAGACATAATTTTCCAAGTGTATTAGGGCTTTTTGAATTAGTAAATTCTATGCATGCTTCTTTAAGTTTATTTAGTTGTTCAATATTTAAATAATCTAACATTTCAAATAAACACATTATTTCAAAGCAATCTTCTAAACTTTCAGTATCTAAACTACTAATTCTTCTGTTACATATTGTTTTTAATATATCAATTGACTCATTAAAATACATTGAACTAAATTCTTCATCTGTATGTATATAAATTCTAAATGGATTGAATCTAGCATCAACTGCCATTAATTCTAGTGAAACACTTTTTGTTAAAAAATCATATTTATATTTTGAATTATAAAGTTTTAATAATTTAATTTGTAATTCTTTTTCTTTTTTAGTTTCTGGTTTTAGATTAATTAGTTCAATAAATATTTTTCTAGCAACGCTTGTATAAATAATTCCCATTGCTTCATCATAATAATCATCTAAGTAATCAGGGTAAGCTTCTAACCATCTATTTGCTTCTTCAACTTCGCTTTCGTCTAGTGGTGCTTCATCGTATTCAGTTTCTTCTTCATTTGTGTCATCTGTGCCTGTTCTTTGATCAATATAATATTTATTTAAAACATGATCAATTATACTAGAAGCAATTTCATAGTAGTAACAACTTTCAAATTCTCCTAATTTTTCTGTGATATAGTAGAGCATATTTTGAAGTGTTTCTACACTAAATGTTCTACAGTATTCTATTGACTTATCTAATAGTCTTCTTAATTTGCATAAGTTATTTGTGTAATCTACTGTATTTTCTTTATTTTTTTCAGATAAGTCCATTAAAACATCATATTCAAAATCTATTTCTCTGCATATATCAATAAGTATTTCACTATATTTTTTAATCATAAAAATCCCCTTAATTACAACTTAACATATTTTTAGTTAAAAAACAATTGATATATGTGTCTAAGTAATAATTTATGATATACTATTGTTGGAAATTGAGGTTATATTATGGACTATGATTTTAGTATTGACAGTAAGCAAATTCTTCTTATGATTAGAAATGCTTTTGTTTTGGACAATAGTAGTATTATAAAATTTGAGCAAACTGAGGATAATGAAATTAGTGTTTTAGTAATTACTGAAGAAAAGTATAATGGTTTTTCTTATCCCAAAGAAACTAGATTTGGTAAGGTTGAGTTATGTTTTTTATTACAAGCAGAGCTAAATTTGGTTAATGTGTTTGCTTCTGATATAGATTTAGAATATAAAAATGGTGAAATTACTGCTTATGTAAGACTAACTAAAATGGAAACTAAGGAGTTGTAAAGATATGGAAAGTGAAATTGTAAAAAGATTAATTAAAAATAAAGAGACAATTGCTTCAATGGAGTCATGTACTGCTGGATATTTTGCTACAACTATTACAAATGTTGATGGTTCAAGTGAAGTGTTGAAGTTTAGTGCTATAACATATTCAAATGAATATAAAATTAAAATGGGTGTTAAGGAAGAAACAATTTCCAAATATTCTGTTTATAGTTTTGAAACTTCTGATGAGATGGCTAAATGTATAAGTGATTATGCTCTTTCTACTTATGGGGTAGGTATTACAGGAAAAATAAACAGATTTGACGTGAATAATCCAAGTGGAGAAGACAATATAGTTTTTGTAACTATATATGATAGAAAAAATAATGAATATGTGAAATTTAACGTTATGTGTCCAAATAAACCTAGAAAAGAATGTAAAGAGTTTATAGTTAATAAAGTTTTAGAAAGGTTATTAGAGATTATAAAGTAGGTGAATAAATGAGAAAAATTAATAAAATAAAACTATTTTCAAATCATACTGAAAGATCTGATTCTATATTGGATGAATTAGTTGGATTAATAAAATTGTATGATTTCGAATTAGTTGATGAGGGTTTTGATTTAGCTATTGCTATTGGTGGTGATGGTGCTTTTTTAAGAATGGTAAAAGATACTAATTTTGATAGTTCAGTTTATTATATTGGAATTAATACTGGTACTTTAGGATTCTTACAAGAGATTAGACCAAATAATCTAAGAAGTTTTATTGAGGCACTTAATAATGATGATTTTAAAGTAGATAATATTGGTGTTTTGGAAACTAAAGTTTCAACTGATGATTCTATATCAAGATATTATGCTTTAAATGAAGTAGTTGTTCGTGAACTAGAATTGAATGCTTTGCTTATGGATATTCATGTTGATCATGTAAAATTGGAAACTTATATGGGAGATGGTGTTTTGATATCAACTTCTGTTGGTTCAAGTGCTTACAATACTAGTTTTAGAGGAGCTCTTGTTTATAATACATTACATACTCTTCAAATTATGCCTATTGCTCCTATTAATACTAAAGCTTATAGAAATTTATTAAATCCTATTGTGTTACCAGAAAAAAAACATATTGAGCTTTATCCACTTAAAAAGACAATTTTGCTTACTTTTGATGGCGAAAATAAGAGATATAATAATGTTAAGAAGATTGAGTGTTTTGTAAAAAATAAGAAATTAAAATTTTTAAGAATGAAGGAATATAATTTTATAAATATAGTAAATGAGAAATTTTTAACTGATTAAGCAATGTAAAAGTTGCTTTTTGTTTGATATTTTTTTTGATTTGTGAATACAATTAGTATGAAAAAAATTGTTATAGTATTATTATTGTTATTTATTAAAGTTAATGCATCTGTAGTTGTAATGGATGCAGATAGTAATAGGGTTTTATATTCAAGTAATATGAATGAGAGAAAATTAATAGCTTCAACTACTAAAGTTATGACATCTTTGATTGCGTTAGATATGGGTTCATTAGACGATAAGATAACTATAGGTGAAGAGATATTAAAAGTTAATGGATCTATGATTTATGTGAAACAAGGGGAAACCTTTACTTTAAATGATTTGCTTCATGGATTAATGTTACAAAGTGGTAATGATGCTGCTATGTCTATAGCTACAAAATATGGATATGATGATTTTATAGCTAATATGAATATAAAAGCTTTTAAACTTGGAATGTATAATACTAATTTTGAAAATCCACATGGGTTAAATGATGAAACAAAGAATTATAGTACGGCGTATGATTTGGCTGTTCTTATGAGTTATGCAATAAAAAATAAAGATTTTTTAAAGATTACTCAAGCTAAAAGATATAAAGTTGATAAATATATTTGGGTAAATAAAAATAAACTTTTAAGTGAATACAAGTATTTGATAAGTGGAAAAATTGGTTATACAAAAGCTAGTGGTCAAGTGTATGTTTCTTCTGCTAGGAAAAATGGAAAAACTTTGGTAATTGCTAGTATAGATGAAGCTGATAAATTTAATTTGCATAAAAGGTTATATGAAGAATATTTTGAAAAGTATGAAAAATATAAATTATTAGATAAGTATTTTATTTCTTTTAAGATTGATGATGGAGAAAATAATCATTATTACTTAAAGAAAGATATTAATGTATTACTTAGACCTGATGAGGTTAAAAATGTTAGACTTAAAATCGATTTAAATCAGAAATGTGTTTTAGTACTTTTGAATGAAGATGTGATATTTAAAGAGAAATTATATAAAATTTCTTATAAGAAACGTATCTCAAGAATAAAAGAATTGTTGTCATTTAGATAAATTTTTGTTAAAATTACTTAAGGTGTTTTATATGGAAAGATTGCAAAAATTTTTAAGTGAATGTGGAGTAGCTTCAAGAAGAAAAAGTGAAGAATTAATTTTAAAAGGAAAAGTAAGTGTTAATGGAAACATTGTTCGTGAACTTGGTACTAAAGTTAATGAAAAAGATGTAGTTGAAGTTGATGGGTTTGAGGTTAAAAGACAAGCTAAAGAATACTATGTACTTTATAAACCTGATAAAACAATATGTTCTGTACATGATGAAAAGGGTAGAAAAACTGTTGTTGATTTGATTGATACAAAAGAAAAAATCTTTCCGGTTGGAAGACTTGATTATGATACTACAGGAGTTTTACTTTTAACAAATGATGGCGAGATTGCTAATAAGCTTACTCATCCAAAAGGAAATATTGAAAAAACATATTATGCTAAGATAGATGGAATAATTAAAGTAGAAGAAATAAAAAAACTAGAAAATGGAATTTTGCTAGATGGCGTGATGACTAAAAAAGCAAAAGCTAAATTGAAAAAAATTGATAAAAAGAACAATAAAAGTTATGTAGAACTAACGATTACTGAAGGAAGAAATCATCAAGTTAAAAACATGTTTGCTAGTGTAGGACATAAGGTTTTGAAATTAAAAAGAATTAGATATGCATACTTTGATTTAGAAGGATTAAGTATGGGAGAATATCATAAACTAACCATAAAAGAATCAAAACAATTATATAATTATGTTAATAACTAAAAAAATAGAAGTATAGATTGAACTATGCTTCTTTTTCTTTAGGCTTCTTTTTCCTCTTCGATAACTATTGCTTCACCAGGACAAGATTCAATTATATTTAATAAATCTTTTTTATCTTCTTCATCAATAATTTCTTTTTTTACTTTACTGAATCCTTCATCGTTGAATTCAAAATATTTTTCATTTTCAGCTACGCATAATCCGCATCCTATGCAAGCTTCTGTAACTTTTAATTTTTCCATAGATTTTATTCTCCTTTATAACATTATATATTGATTATATATTAAAAATACAAAAAAATCTAGTTTATATGTAAATATACATTCCTTGAAAATAATCGTTACTTATGATATTATTATTACGGTGAAGCATAATGAGTACAAGAATGGAAAAATATGAAGAAAATTCACTACAAAGTATGAGTAGAGTTAAAAAAAATCAATCAATTTATACTAATACTGATATGAGTGAATTGTCTCGAATAAGAACAAACAATAATGTTAGCGTTATTTCTGATAATACAAAGGGAATAGATATTGAAAAGATAAAGAGATATGTTTATTCGAATGAGGATTTAGATGAAAATAGGAAAAGAATTTCATTAGAGCTACCACCTGAAGAAAAAGTTGTTGTTACAAGAAAAGAAGAGAAGACATATGATATAAATTCTGTACTTGAAACTGCGCGTGATAAAAGAGAAGTTGATTATGCTGAAGATAGACATAGAAAGTTAAATAATACTCAAATAGATATATTAAAAAGAATAAAAATCAAGGAAGAACAGCAAGCAGCTATTGACGATGACATTACTGGTCCAATAGACGAATTAAATACAGAAGAAAAAACTTTGGTAGGATTAATAAAAAATATTCAAATAAATAGTAAGAATAATAGTAAGAAGGCTGATTTGCTTGATGAACTTATGGGGGACAGTGAACATACCAATGTTATTCCTCCAATGGGTGATAGTCAAATTCAAGATAGTGAAAGTTTAAAGAAAGAATTGATTGAAATTACTCAAGATTTAGAATCAATCAAAATGCCTGATACTGATTTTACTCAAGAAATAAATTTAGAAAAAGAGATGCTGAAAAAATCCGATAGTAAAGAAGAAAATAAAAAAATAAATTCAGATTTAGAAGAGTTAGAAGATGATGATTCTGATGATGAAGATGATAAGCCAAGAATAGAAAAGATAGATAATTCTTTTTATACAAATTCTAGTTTGTTTGATAAATCGGATTTTGAAGGATTTCAGGAAATTGAAAAAGAAGCAAAAAAAGGTTCTGTATTTGGAAAGATAATTATGGTTTTAATAATTTTAATGTTGTTGGCTACAATTTTCTTAATATTAAATTATATATTAGATTGGAATATTATTTAAGTATAATTTTATATATGTATGAGTTAAATTAGAAGTATATAATGTACTTCTTTTTTCATAGAATTTATTATGAGTAGAATGAGATTGAAAAATCATATTTTTATCACTGTGAGTGATAAAATCTTACTGGTGATATTAATTATATTGATTGTGACCTTTCTTTTTATTAGATTATTTTCTGTTAAAAGTGTTGAATATTTGAATGTTTTTGTGCAGAAAGAATTAACAAATAGGATTATGAAAATACTTAATGATGCTGCTGTTAAGACAATTAAGGATTATAATGGCAATACACAATTTGTTATACTTAATTATAACGATAAAGGTGAAATAATATCAGTTGATTTTGATAATAAACTAATGAATGAATGTTACTCAAAAATAGTTGATAATTTTTTAGAAGATATTGAAAATTATAAAATCAAAAATACTCTTGAAGTAAAAATTCCATTTGGAATTGTGCATGATAATATAGTTTTGTCAAACTTAACGCCTAAAATTCCATATAAATTGTATTCAGTTGCTAGTAGTGATAATTCAGTTTATATTGATACTCAAGAATATGGTATTAACAACTCAATTATTAAAGTGTATTTTCAAACAAATATTGAGTATGAAATAATTTTTCCATTCATTTCAAAAAATGTAAAAATAAAAAAAGATTTGCTGATTGATAGTAAAATAATTCAAGGAAAGATTCCAACTTATTATGGTGGACTTATTGGAAATACTGTTAAATGAATCTGAATAATTTAAAATATTAAGGCAAGTAATAATTTATTTGATAAAACATTTTTAAATTTTTGATATTGTTTACTTGAGTTTAATAAAATGATATAATTTTTGTAGGAAGGCTGTTAAAATGATTATAGAAATAGAAAATAATAAATATAAATTAATTAAAGATTATAGAAGCGGTTTTGATAAAGATATGTTCTTGGATAAATATACATCTTATTTTGAAAATTATGATTATATAGTTGGTGATATTGCTTATTCAAAATTAAGATTGAAAGGTTTTAATAAAAAAGGCAATAAAAATTTAAACAAAATAAATGATTATAGAAATTTAGATAAGTATATAAAAGAAAACTGTGCTTATGATTGTAAATATTTTATTCTTGAAAAAGTAATAGATAAGTAAAAAATGATAATATCGGTGTTGATATTATTTTTTTAATGTGTTAGAATTAGGTAGAATAGGATTGGTGAAGAGATGAATAAAATATCAATTAAAAATATGGATGGAACTATGGAAGAAGTAGACTTGGTTAATGCTTTTAAAATATCTGAGTTAGATAAAAATTTTGTTATATTATCTAAAGGCGAAACAGCTGGGGAAGGTATGAGTAAAATTTATATTTCTGAATTTGTAGAAAATGAACCTGGTGTTTATAGCTTAGTTGGGATTAAAGATGATCAAGTATGGGCGAGCGTTAAGCAAGCTATGAAGCAAATAGTTGAAGGATAAGGTGATAATATGCAATTGATAAATAAAACTGATAAAATACTTTCTGGTAGTGTTTCTAAAACCGGTGATTTTGAAATGTACAAAAAAGTCATTGGTGTTAATTCCTCTAATTTAAAGTTAAATGCTCAAGGAATTGTTCCGCTAGCAAATACTTCATCTCTTGAAAAAGAAAAAGTAGAGCCTGAGATTTCTGTTCCAGTAATGGAATCATTAGATTTGGGATCAGATGTGGTAGAAGAGAAAGCAGATATACCTAGTATTGATTTAGGCAGTTTATCTTTGGGGCAAAAAGAGCAAGAACCGGATTTACAAGGAGCTGTTCCAGTTTCTGTTAGTGATACTTCTAGTTTAGAAAGTATTGATTTACCTAAGATACCATCATTGGATTCACCAATTGAGTCTCAGAATATAGAAGCAAAAAAAGAAGTAATTCCTGATTTAAAGTTACCAAATTTTTCTAATACAAAATTAGATATTCCAGTTGTTCCAAAAGCTTCTTCTGAAATGTTTATTGATAGTGCTACTCCTTCTTTAGAAAATAAAAGTGAAGCACCTAAAGTTAGTAGTGAGGATAGCTCGTTAAGTGTAGAATTGCCTAAAATGAATGAAATTACATTAGACGATTCAAGTACTAAAGAGAATATTGATGTGAAGGAGAAATTTAAGTCATCTACTAGTCGCAAAGAGCAAATGTTACAAAAAATTATGAGTTTTATATCTGATGAGATAGATTTATACCTATCAGAAACGCAGAAAATGGATTCACCTAAGACTGCTGTTGTGAGCGAGAACCATTTAAATGAGACAAAAATCCCTGATATGACTAATATGGTTGATACAATGATTAATCAAATTCAAGACAATCCTGAATTACCAGAAGAAGGAAGTAAATTATCTGTTTAATATAATAAATAAAAAGTACTAAAATTTTAGAATTAGTGCTTTTTTATTTGCATAAAATTTATTGGTGATTCATATAAAAAACTTTATATTTAATAATTATGAGATTTATCCAAATAAAATTTATTATATAGATGAGCATGATTTATATTTTTTTGATAGCAATGAAATGTTTTATATATGCATAAAAAAGAGTACAGATATTAATGAAAATGAAATAAAAGTATATTTTGATTTGATTGAAGAGGTTAATTCAAAAAACTCTAAAATTAAAATGAATAGAATTGTAAAAACTAAAAATAATGAATTTTATTGTAGAAAAAATAATAAGATAATAATTTTATTCAAAAAAGAATCGTGTGATAGTATTGAGGAAATTGTTAATTTTATAAATGAACAAGATTATGCAAATACGTTAAATTTGCCTATTGTTAATTTAAAAGAAAGAATTGAAAAAGAAATAGATAAAATTGAGGAAAATGTTTTGGATAATTATAATGATTATCCTTTGGTTGAGAAAAGTTTTAATTATTTTATAGGGATGGCAGAGAATTCCGTTCAATTATTGAATGATTATGATACAAAAAATGAAAAATATTTAGGATTAAAGAGTAGTTTTTTTGATTTTGAAAAGCTTTCTAATTATAATATATTTGATTTCTTTCGCTCTAATAAGTATTATAATGAAGCAATTACTATTAAGAAAAAAATTTTTTTACATGAATTTAACTTCAATGAGATAGATCATTTGATTGTCGAAATGACAGAAAATGATTTAATATATTTATTTTCAATTTTTTTATATCCAATTGAGTATTTCGATATTTTAAGTTTAATGTTCTCAAATGAAAAAGAATTATCACGTGAAGCAAAAGAAAAATATAATAATGTATTGAAAAAAATAATTGATGACTCAAATTATTATTTAAAATTTTTAAATTATTTTAGAAATAAGTGTATAAAATTTAAAAAAATTGAATTAATCAATTGGATAATTTAATTTTTATGTTATAATTGTTTTGTGATGTTGAATGGAAACTAATTTACTTGTTGGAGATATTGTAGAGTGTCAAATTACTGGAATTGCAAGCTACGGTATTTTTGTTAAAATTGGAGAAGATATTAATGGCCTAATACATATATCAGAAATTTGTAGTAGATATATAAATGATTTGAATTCTAGATATCACATTAACCAGTTCATCAAAGCTCGAATTATTGATATTGATTATGAAAAAAAACAGGTTAAATTATCTTTGAATAAGGTAAAAATGAGAAGAAATTCTTTAGTAGAAAAGGGTCAAGGATTTGAACCTTTAAAAGAAAATTTGAACTCATGGATTTCTGAAAGAATAGTTGAAATTGAAAAAAACAAAAAAACATCATAAAAATTTCATTTAATTCTTGACATAAAAAGTAATAAATGGTATATTTAATTACGCAACAAGGAAAAATAATGGGCGATTAGCTCAGTTGGTTAGAGCATCTGCCTTACAAGCAGGGGGTCGGGAGTTCGAGTCTCTCATCGCCCACCATTATTTATGTTTGTGCCGAAATAGCTCAATTGGTAGAGCAACTGACTTGTAATCAGTAGGTTACGGGTTCAATTCCTGTTTTCGGCACCACTAATTGGAGAGATAGCGAAGAGGCTAAACGCGGCAGACTGTAAATCTGTTCCTTCGGGTTCGGTGGTTCGAATCCACCTCTCTCCACCACTTGAAATTTTGCCTCGTAGCCAAGTGGTAAGGCACAAGACTTTGACTCTTGCATTCCGCTGGTTCGAATCCAGCCGAGGCAACCAATTTTTTTATTATATGTCTCGCTAGCTCAGCCGGTAGAGCACTTGACTTTTAATCAAGGGGTCTGGGGTTCGAATCCCCAGCGAGACACCAGGTGTGCCTTAGTGGCGGAATAGGTAGACGCACAGGACTTAAAATCCTGCGAGTGTAAAAGCTCGTACCGGTTCGACTCCGGTCTGGGGCACCAAATTTTTGTGGAGGAATACCCAAGTCTGGTTGAAGGGACCGGTCTTGAAAACCGGGAGGTCGAGAAATCGGCGCAGGGGTTCGAATCCCTTTTCCTCCGCCACTTTAATAAATTCATATCGCGGAATGGAGCAATCTGGTAGCTCGCTGGGCTCATAACCCAGAGGTTGTTGGTTCAAATCCAGCTTCCGCAACCAATGTGGTTCCGTGGTGTAGCGGTTATCACACTCGCCTGTCACGCGAGGGATCGCGGGTTCAATTCCCGTCGGAACCGCCAGTTTGGCTTCATAGCTCAGTTGGCAGAGCACAAGACTGAAAATCTTGGTGTCGTTGGTTCGATTCCAACTGAAGCCACCATTTTTTGTTCAATATGTACAAGAGAAAAAGTTGAAGCGCTCATAGCTCAATTGGATAGAGCATTTGACTACGGATCAAAAGGTTAGGGGTCCGACTCCTCTTGGGCGCACCATATTTTCGGGAAGTGGCTCAACTTGGTAGAGCATTTGGTTTGGGACCAAGAGGTTGCAGGTTCAAATCCTGTCTTCCCGACCATTGGTTAATTAAGTTTGCTTTGCAAACTTTTTTATTTTGCTTTAATATGTACTTTCATGTATATATTGATTAAGTTTTTTATATCGATACAGAATCTTGTTCCGTGATATGTTATTTTATTATTTTCATTCATTTTTATGCTAAAGGTAACTTTTATATATCCTTCTTGTAAAGCATCTATAAAAAAATCAAAGTTTCTTAATTTGTAATACATTATTTCATTATATTTGCAATGTGTTATTTTGTTTATTTTTTTTGTTTCTGCAATGACTAATACTAAATATTTTATTTTTTGTTCTATTTTTTCTTTTATTTCATTTAAATCCCAATAAAAATCTTTACTAATAATTTTTTTATTTTTAATTATTAGTAAATAAATTTTTTTATCATTTTTGTTTAATTCCAGTTTGAATCCCGTGTTTTTATTTGTGTATTTTGTTTCCTTTGTACTAATTATGCCATTTATATATTTATTATTTTTTGTTTTTTCATCACATCCATTATGTGAAAAGTTTTTTATTAAGTATTCTATACTATTAACATTTATACTATTTTTAGGTGTTATACTAATTAATGAAACAGGGTATTTTGTATTTTTGTTGCTTACTTTGAGTTCTACATCTTTATAATCTGGCTTTGATTTATTATCTAATTTTTTTCCAAGGAGTTTTTCAAGCATTTTACCAGCTCCTCCACTGTCTAGATATTCTTGCTTTATAAAACCTTTATTTTTTATATCATTAAGTATTTTATTTAATTCTATAAACGTTTCCATAATTTCCTCCTACTAATATAATTCGTAAAAACTTTTTAAAACACTACTTTTTTTACAAAAAAAGTAAACAAATTGTTAATTCTGCTACAAAAATATTAATTTGTTTTTCTTAGGTGTTATAATTGTGTCATGAATAGTATTATGTTAAAAATTAGTGATAATGGAAAAAGTATAATTGATGACAACAATTTTTTATTTGTTGCTTTTCAAAATAGATTGGTAACTCGTTTAGTGAATATTTTTGATAAATATAAAATTCCTATAAACAAGAAAATCTTAAATAAAAATATAGAAGAAAATTTAATAAATTTTTTGATGGATACCAATAATGATGTTATCGAGAAATATATTAATCTTTTATCTAACTATGAAAAAATTATTTGGAAATATATTGAAAATAAAACTAGTACTGATTTGATAAAACAGGCCACAATTGTTTTTTTAAATAAAATTTCTGAAAAAAATGGTACTATCGTTAATTCAAAGTGTTCTCAAAATTTCATTGAATATATTAATTCAGTAATTTTTGTATATGATAATAACGATTTGAATAAGGAAATATTAAATAGAATTAATCTTGATGTTGCTGAAATTTTAGATGAATTTAATAAAAATAATTATAATTTCGTTATTGAATCTATTAATAAAATTATAAAGAATGTTATTTCACAAATTTAGTAGGAGTGTATAAGTGTATATGAAAAATCATAATTTTCAAAAAATTGTTGTGTTTTTTTTATCTTTTTTGCTTTTGAGTAAAAATGTTTTTGCTGAGATTGTTGATGTCACTAGCGATAAATATATTTTATATAATATGAATGAAACTGAAGTTTTGTCAGAAAAAAATAGTCATGAAAAGGCTTATGTCGCTAGTTTAACTAAATTAATGACTGTTTTGGTTGCTGTTGAAAATATTGACGATTATACAAAAAAGGTGACAATAACTAATAATATGTTAAAAAATATAGAGTGGGATGTATCTGTTGTTGGATTTAAAGTAGGTCAAACAGTTACTTATGATGACTTATTATATGGTACAATGCTGGAAAGTGGTGCTGATGCAGTAAATGGTCTTGCTTATTCTATTTCTGGAAGTGAAAAAAAATTTGTTGAATTAATGAATTTTAAAGCAAAAGAGATAGGTTTGAATGAAACACATTTTGCAAATCCAGTTGGATTGTTTGATGCTGATAATTATAGTTCAGCAAGTGACATGGCAAAATTATTGATTTATGCATTAAAGAATAAAAAATTTAAAGAAATTTTTACAACAAAAGAATATCTGTATTCTACAGGTGGCAAAGCTTCTAATACATTAAGTAAATACAACAAAAATTCTAGTTTTGATATTTCAAATATAACAGGTTCTAAGACTGGTTACATTAATGCCGCTGGTTATTGTTTAGCATCTACTGCAACAATTAATAATGTTAACTATTTATTAGTTACGTTAAACGCTATGAATGGTGTATCAACATCACATATTAAAGATTCATTGGCAATATATAATTATTATGCAAATAATTATGAATATAAAAACTTGATAGATTATGATGATGTTGTTACTACTATAAAGGTTAAAGGTTCAAAGGAAAGAAAAATCGATGTAAAATCTAATGAAAAAATTGATGATTATTTAAAAAAAAGTTTTAATAAAAAAGAATTGAAATATGTGTATGAAGGTGTAGATGAAATAACAATATTTACACCATTAAAAACTGAATTAGGGGACGTAAAAATCATGTATAATGATAAAATGATTGCCTCTTTTAAACTTATTTATAATCAAAAAGTTCATTTCGGGTTTTTTGGATTTATATGGGATTATAAGTTAATTATATTAATTTTGTTATTCATGTTATATTGTTTCTTTAGAACTTATAAAGTTAAAAAAAATAGGGAACGTAGGAAAATAAAAAATATGTCAAGATAAAAATTTAAAGTTGACAATAACTTGATAAAATTTTACAATATTAGTAGAGGTATTTATACTTCTGGAAAGAAATAATGGAGGAAAGATATGAACGATGTTGTCTTCTCCATTTTGCTTGTAGTGGTTGGATTGTTTGTTGGGGCCTCAATAATATTAATTTTTAACAAATTAAAGGTGAGTGCTGCTCAAAAGGAAGCTGATAAACTAATTAAGGATGCTAAAAGAGAAGCTGAAAAGGCTAAAAGAGATAGCATTTTAGAATTAAAAGAAGAAAGTTATAAACTTAAAAATCAAACCGATGCTGAAATTAAAGAAAAGAAGAAAGAACTTAATGAATTAAACCAAAGAATAGACAGCAGGGAAAAGAGTTTAGACAAAAGAGATGAATTATTAACTCAAAGAGAAAAAAATTTAGATCAAAAAGACAAAGATTTATTAGCAAGACAAAAAGAAATTCAAGAAAAAGATGCAAAAATGGAGAGCATAATAAAAGAGCAAATTGCGCTTTTGGAAAAAATCTCAGGTTTTTCTAAAGAAAAAGCTAGGGATTTAGTTATGAAAAAAGTAGAAGATGAAATGAGTAGAGAAATTTCATCATACCTTAAAGAGAGAGATGATGAAGCAAAACTTGAAGCTGATAGAAAAGCAAAAGAGATTTTAGTTTCATGCATGCAGAGATATTCTAACGATGTTACTAGTGAGCAAACAGTAAGTACTGTTGAACTTCCTAATGATGAAATGAAAGGAAGAATTATTGGTAGAGAGGGTAGAAATATCAGAACTATTGAAGCTGTTACAGGTGTTGATTTGATTATTGATGATACTCCTGAAGTAATAGTGTTATCTTCTTTTGATCCACTTAGACGTGAAATTGCTAAGGTAACTCTTGAAACTTTAATTAAAGATGGTAGAATTCATCCTGCTAGAATAGAAGAACTTTATGATAAAGTATGTGATGACTATAAAAAAATAATTAGAGAAAAAGGAGAGGATGCATTATTTGAACTTGGCATTTCAAAAATGGATCCTGAGCTTGTTGAACTTGTTGGAAAACTTGGATTTAGAACAAGCTATGGTCAAGACGCTTTAGCACATAGTAAAGAAGTTGCACATTTAGCTGGACTTATGGCTAGCGAATTAGGAGAAAATGTTTCTTTAGCAAAAAGAGCTGGATTATTACATGATATAGGTAAAGCTATCGATTTTGAAATAGAAGGAAGTCATGTAGAAATTGGCGCTGATATCGCTAAAAAGTTTGGTGAAGACAAAGTTGTATTGAATGCGATTGAATCTCACCATGGCGATAAGAAGAGTGAATATGTTATTTCTGAATTGGTTGCAATAGCTGATGCATTAAGTGCTGCTAGACCAGGTGCAAGAAATGATTCTTTAGAAAACTATGTTAAGAGACTTGAAGATTTAGAGGATATTGGTAACAAAACTCCTGGAGTTGAAAAAACATTTGCTATGCAAGCAGGTAGAGAGCTTAGAGTTCTTGTTAAACCAGAAGAAGTTGATGATTTAACAAGTTATAAGATTGCCCGTGAAATTAAGGATAAAATTGAGGATACTATGCAATATCCTGGAACTATAAAGGTTGTTGTTATTAGAGAAACAAGAGTTGAAGAAGTTGCTAAATAAAAAGCAGCTTTTTTATTTTATTATATGTTATTTTATGTTAGAATAAATTTGGTGATGATATGAAAGCTTTAATAACTGGCGCCTCTAGTGGACTAGGTCGTGATTTTGCTTATAAGTTAGCAAATGATGGATATGATTTGGTTTTAGTGGCTAGGTCTAAAGATAAATTAAATGATATTAAAAATGATATTAAAACAAATGTTGAGGTAGAGGTATTAGATTTAAGTGATAAAAATAATGCACTTAAACTTTATAAAAAATATTCTAATCAAATTGATTTGTTAATAAATAATGCAGGTTTTGGTGATTGTGGCTTTTTCAATAATACCGATTTAGATAATGAACTAAATATGATTGATTTAAATGTGGTAACTTGTCATATTTTGACTAAACTATTTCTAAAAGAATTTTTGAAGAAGGATAGTGGTCAGATTTTGAATGTTGCTTCAAGCGCTGCTTTCGAACCAGGACCTTTAATGGCAACATATTATGCAACAAAATCATATGTTTATAATTTAACAATGGCTATTTATGAAGAATTAAGAAGAAAAAAATCAAATGTTAAAGTTAGTATTTTATGTCCTGGACCTACTAATACTAATTTCAATAATAGAGCACACGTACATTTTGGAGTTAAATCATTATCAAGTGATTATGTAACAACTTATGCTTTAAGAAAACTAAAAAAGAATAAACTTATAATTATTCCGGGATTTGAAATGAAAGTTGGAGTATTTGCTAATAGATTATTTAGTCGAAAGTTTGTTATGAAAGTTATTTATAACATTCAAGAAAGGAAATTAAAATGAAAATAGTTATGATTTCTTCTTTGGGTTGTCCATCTTGTATTATAATGAATAATGTTCTTAATAAAGTTAGAGAAAAATATGTTATTGATATTGATGAATATGATTATGACTTTGATGATGTTAAAAAATATAATCCGGGTAAAATAATGCCAGTTTTAATTTTTACTAAGAATGATGTTGAGGTTTATAGACTTTGCGGTGAACATGATTATGAAGAAGTTTTAAACATCATTGAGGGAGGCTGGAGAGACAATGAAAAAAATATTTAAAGTTTTATTATTGATTTTTCTTTCTATTCCAATATTTGTCTTTGCTGATAGTAAAAATGATTTAAATTTATATTTGTTTTATGGTAGAGAATGTCCTCATTGTGAAGATCTGTTAAATTATTTAGAACCTTATATTAAAGATAAAGATAATATCAAGTTATATAAATATGAAGTATGGCATGATCAAAAAAATTTAGAAAAATTAGAAGAAGTGCATAAGATTATGACTGATAGCAATAGTGGTGTTCCATATTTGGTTATAGGAAATACTGGAATATCTGGTTTTGCTGAAAAATTGACACCTGATAAAATAACTTCTTCGATTGAATATTATTCTCATGTAAAATTTGTTGATAAGGTTGGTATATATTTGGGAGTAGTAGATGAAAATACTGACTCTAGTGAAGATAATAAAAAAGATTTTGATAGAGACATGAACATTCCAATTTTTGGAAAGAAAGATGTTAAGAAATTTCCAATTTTACTTTCTGCGATTGTTATTGGGCTTGTTGATGGTTTAAATCCATGCGCTATGTGGATATTGATCTTTCTTATTTCTATGTTACTTGGTATGGAAAATAAAAAAAGAAAATGGGCACTTGGAATAACATTTCTTCTATCATCTGGACTTGTATATTTTTTATTTTTGATTTCATGGTTAAATCTAGCAACATTATTGAATGATATTATTTACATTCGTACAGCTATAGCTACTGTTGCTATGGTTTTTGGATTTTCTTCCATTTTGAAATTTGTTAATCAAAAAGATGATGGATGCGAAGTGGTTGATAGTAAAAATAGAAAAAGAATAATATTATCTATCAAAAAAATAATAAAAGAAAAATCATTCATTATTGCGTTATTAGGTATTGTTGCTTTAGCAGCAGCTGTTAATGTTGTGGAACTATTATGTTCATTGGGATTACCTGTTATGTTTAGCGAAATTCTTGCTGTAAATAATGTTAATTTAACTTCAAAAATTTTGTATTCTATTATTTATATATTATTCTTCCTTTTAGATGACATTATTATTTTTATTATTGCGATGAAAACTATGGAAATTAAAGCTATTTCAAATAAATATGGTAAATATTCTCATTTGATTGGTGGAATTATAATGGTGATTATTTCTGCGTTGATGATTTTTAAACCTGAATGGTTGATGTTTAATTTTTAGTTTCATAATTATGTATGTCACATATAATATGTTAGGTGATATATATGAATGATAATCTTTTTAATAGGATAGAAGAGAAAACTAATGTGAGCAAAGATACTATTGTTTCACTGGCTAGAAAACTTCAAGAAGGTGATTATAAAAATACAAATACTTTAAGAGAAATTATACATGAATTATCTTCTATTACAGGAAAAAGTGTTAGTGAAGAAAAGGAAAATAAAATTATTGAAATGATTGTTAATGATAAAGTACCAAATAATTTAGACAAGTATGTTTAGTTAAAAACATTAATTGTCTTTTTTATTTGTATAATTGACAATATGATTGTGTAATGATATCCTTAATATATACTAGAATAGTAATTTATATTTGGAGTTGTATTTATGAATAAAAAAATATTATATATTGTCATTGGATTATCTTTAATTTTAACAATTGTTTCTTTTATTACGTCGAAAAATAGTATAAATGTTGTTATGGCTAGTGTGAGTGCTGCCTCTAAATGTGATAAAGTATCAAATAACAATTATAAATTAAATTTTGTAACTAATAGTAACAAGAGTATTGTTTCAATTGATACATGTGCTAATTGTGATAAGGTTGATGTAATGTCTGTTCCTGAAAAGCAAGGGTTTATATTTGCTGGTTGGTATTATGATGAAAAATTTAATAAAAGATTTGAAGGTACAACTACAAAAGATGTGAAATATTTAGAAAAATATGATATAAACGGTTGTATAATTGGATATGAAGATATTACTTTGTATGCTAGATGGATTCCTAATATTCAATGTCCTAACGAGATATCTTTAACTGTTAATTTTGAAACAAATGGTGGTTCTAAAGTTGATAAAGTAGTTTTGACTAGTAGAAACATTACTAATTTTAAATTAAACATTCCAATACCTACAAAAGAGAATTATAATTTTAATGGTTGGTATTATGACATTGATTTAAAAAATAAAGTTGATCTTTCTATGATATTTAATCCTGATTTAAGCAAATTTGAATGTAAGGATTTTGAAATTACGCTTTATGCTAGATGGGTACATAAAAAAACTGTAACTTTAAATGGTGTGTTAAAAGATGCTAATAGTGTAGTGATGCAATATTATTTCGTATCAATAGATGATAATGATTATCGAACTGTTACTGATAAGTTTGGTAAATTTGAATTAAATGATGTTATCGAAGGAGAACATAAGGTTACTATTAAAACTTTAAAAAATAAAGAAATTGCGTCTTCTAATATGGTTTTAAAATATGGTAATGATAAATATGAGGATGATTATGCCTTTATTTATGGAGATGATGAAGATAAATTATTATTAAATCTTTCTGTTGATAAGTACAATAATCTTGATATCGAAAAGAGAATACCTTTATATAAAAATGTATATTTTTGTGTAGGAATTAGCGCTGTAGCTGTACTTTTATTAATGCTTTATTTATTAAATAAAAACTATAAAAAATATGAGTATTAGTTTTAAAAATAAAAATCGTTCATTAAGTTGAACGATTATTTTTTTATTGCAGGTTTATAAAATTCTTTTTGAATTTTGTTTGTTGACCATAGTAGTTGATGAAATGGTTTATTAACTATTAAATCTAATTCACCAATATATTCATATACTTGTGGTTTGTATTTTAATTTGAATTTATTTAATTCTTTGTATGGATTTGTTTCACTAAAATCAGCAGTTATTCCATTCAAGTCTAAATATAAGTATCCCGCTTTTTTATATTCTTCAATTATTTTGTAGTATAAATATGTTTTAACGTCTATTCCAGTAAATTCACTATTGTTACCAGTCATTATAATTGTAATTCTTCCTTGATATTTTACTATAAATGCGCCACCAATAATTTCTTTTATATCGTTATCTTTCATTCTATTGTTGGCTGTTGCAATATCTGAAGAAATTCTTGCCATAATTTGGTCTGATTTCATTTTTCTATTATATATATCTGCATTATTTGGATTATCATGAAATTCTATATTAATTTTTTCATTTTTTTCTTGTTCAAATATATATTCTTTTTGAAGATATTTGACATATGTATCATAGTTAACTTCTATTAGCAATAAATCAACCATATTACTTTTAACAAAAGTGTTATAAAAATATTTGTAGTATGTTAATGTTTTTGTTTCTTTATCGTCGACAAATTTATAGAATGTTTCTAAATCATTTTCACCACCACTTACAATTTTTACACCACTTAATTCATATTTTTTCATATTATCTAGCATATTTTTATCTAAAACATTTTTGTCATAAGATTGAAGATTTATTATTGGTGTATATTTTGGTAATAAAGATTCAAAATATAAATTATCTTTTAATTTATCATAACCTAAGTTTTTTAATTGATCTATTAATTTTTTATTTCTTGAGCTTATTGTTTTGCTTTTTTCATCAAAATTTATTGTTGAATATGTTATTTCTGGATTTATTTTTATGAAAGCAAATCCTCTTTTGAAGAAGAAATCTTTAACTTTCTTTGTGAATTCTGAAAGTAAATCTGTATCATAATAATCTACTAAAAATCCTCTTGGGGCATACCCATATCTCATTCCTGTTCCGATAGATTTGTGTAATATTAAACTTGCGGCAATTAAAATATTGTTTTGAAAAGCTCCAATGTACATGACTGAAAAATCACTATATTTCATTAAATCACCATATTCTTTTGTTTGAAAGTAATTTTTAAGCATATGATTACTTGCAAATTCACCGAACACATTTCCATCTATCTCTTTTATTGTCATAGGATCCTCCTTTTTATCAAGATTAATTATAGCATATTTAGAAAAAAAATAGTATAATGTTATTATAAATATTCGGAGGGAATATCATGAGCAAAATTGCGAGTATTAAAGCTAGAGAAATATTGGATTCTAGAGGTTTTCCTACAGTTGAGGTTGAGGTTACAACTGAAAGAGGATTTAAAGGAATTGCATCTGTTCCATCTGGAGCTTCAACTGGTAGTAGGGAAGCTATTGAATTAAGGGATAATGATGGAAGATATTTTGGTAAAGGGGTTAGAAAAGCTGTTAATAATGTTAATACTATAATAAGTAATGCTTTAGTTGGCATGGAAGTATCTCATCAAAAAGAGATTGATACAACTATGATTAATCTTGATGGTACTTCAAATAAGAGTAATTTAGGTGCTAATGCTATATTAGGCGTTAGTATTGCATGCTTAAAGGCTAGCGCTTTTGAGGCTGGTAAAGAAGTTTATGAGTATTTGAATCCTAGAGAAAAGAAAATTCCTAAATTGATGTTTAATATTATCAATGGAGGTATGCATTCTAAAAATAATTTGGATATTCAGGAATTTATGATTGTTCCAAAGAAAGAAAGCTTTAGTGAAGGACTTAGATGTGCTAGTGAGGTATTTCATTCATTAAAGACTCTACTAGATGAAGATATGCTTGCTACATCTGTTGGTGATGAAGGTGGTTTTGCACCTAATTTAAATGATAATAAGAGTGCTTTAAATTATATAGTTAAGTCTATTGAAAGTGCTGGTTATATTCCTGGCAATGATGTATTTATTGCTTTGGATATTGCTGCTTCATCTTTATATAATAAAGAAACTAAAAAATATAAAATTGAAGATAAATTTTTGAATTATGAGGAGTTATTAGATTATTATTTAGATTTACTTGGTAATTATCCAATTATTTCTATTGAGGATCCTTTTGATGAGGATGATTATGATGGATTTAAATTAATTACAGAGAGGCTTGGTAAAGAAATAAATATAGTTGGTGATGATTTGTTTGTTACTAATATTAATGAGCTTAAAAAAGGTGTTCTAGAACATATGTGTAATTCTATACTTATAAAGCCTAACCAAATTGGAACATTTTATGAAATGTTAGAAACAGTTGTTTTTGCTAAAAAGAATCATTATACTACTATCATGTCACATAGAAGTGGGGAAACAACTGATACATTTATAATTGATGTTGCAGTTGCATTAAATATACCATTTGTTAAATGTGGTTCTGTTTCTAGAGGAGAGAGAATTTGTAAGTTTAACAGACTTCTTAAAATTGAAGAGGAGTTGAATGATAAAAATGAATGAAGATAAAAAGAAAAAAATTATAATAATTAGTTCTGCAATATTAGTTATTGTTTTAGGTGTAATTGTTTATTTGTTGATAAATTTAAATAATAAAATAAAAGATACTATTGAAACAAATGTTTTTGATTATTTGACTACTAAATATGTTAGTGAAGATTATGATCTTAGTTATTCTCCATTAATTGGACTTTTGAATTATAATTCTGATGATATACTTAATCAATCATTTAGTATTTTGGATTTGGAATATACTAACTTTTTCTATCATTCTATTATGAGTGATAATGATTTAAATAATTTATATAAGAGTGTTCTTGGAAAGTCTAAAAGTGAAGTAGATAATCTTTATGTTGAGTCTGTATCTAACTGCTATTATAACCAGAAGAAACTAAATAAATCTTTAAATTGTGATCTTATTTGTTCTAAAAGTGAAAGTGAAATAATGGAAGAAATGAGAAATAAATTAAATTGGATTAATGTTAGTAGTGAAGATGTTAGTAATTTTTGTTTGAAAAATATAAGTTATGATGAAAATAGTATTGTTAATAAAACTATAATTGATATAAATAAATTAAAGTCAGTATTTAAAGATGTTACTGGTAAAGGATTAGATGTACCATATGAGATTTTAAATAATAATAGTTTATATAAATATAATGCATATGCTGTAACTAATATTAAAAGATTAAATGAATATATTATAAATATTGAAAGTGTTAAATATAAATCTAGAATTGGTAAAAAATATACATTAGAGTATATTGCTAAAACTAATATGAATAGAGAAATTAATGGTGTAGTTGTATTACAAGAAAATGAAAATGGTTATTATATACTATCTAATTCACTTGAAACTGTACTAAAATAATTTGCATATTATATAGTTTTATAGTATAATACTTATCGAAGCGAGGAAAAATCATGGAAAAAGTATTAATGGTAATATCTGTTTTATTAATAATGATAGTGTTGTTACAAAGTAATAAAGCTAGTGATGCTAGTCAAATTATTACTGGTGGAAATAGTATGTTACTTGGTAAATCTAAAGAAAGAGGAGCTGAAAAGTTTATTACTAATATTACTTATCTTTTAGGTTTTGCATTTATTATTATTTCATTTATATTATCTATATAGAATAAAATAGTGTATAAAAAGTTCATATTTGTTATGAACTTTTTTATTTATGTGTTAAAATTATTGTGAGGTTATGATATGAGAGATAAGTTATTACAAATAATTAAAGATAATAATAAAAGAATGAATCCAACTGAAATAATGGAACATATTAAGAAAGATTATAGTGTTTCAGAACTTAGAGAAGTTGTTCATGAATTGGATTTAATGTGTAGAGATAGTATATTAAGAGTTTCTCATGGTAATACATATGTTCTTAATGATTTATTAACTGGTGTTCTTGATGTTCATGAGAAAGGTAATGCTCATTTGTTAATAAAAGATGGTGAAGATATTTTTATAGCTAGAAATAATTTAAAAGGTGCTTATGATAAAGATACTGTATTAGTAGAATATATAAGTAAAGATAAGGGTGAGGGAAGAGTTGTAAAAATATTATCTCGTTCTTTAGGAAGAAGTCTAGGTGAAATTGTTGATAATGATGGTAAATTAAGTGTTGTTTGTTTAGATAAAAAACTTCCTTATGAAGTAGTTGTAGATTTAGATGAATGTAATTTTACTTTAGTTGATGGTTTAATAGTTCATTTAGCATATGTTAAAGATATATCTAGAGGTAAAGTATTAGCTAAGATAGATAGAGTCATTGGACATAAAAATGCTCCTGGAAATGAAACTGAGATTGCTATGATAGCAAGTGAATTCAATGTCGATTTATTTTTCCCAGAAGAAGTTAAAGAAGAAGCAAAAAAGTTTCCACAAAATTTAGATCCAAAAGATATTGAAAAAGAAATATCTCATGGAAGAATAGATTTAAGAGGGGATACAACTACTACAATTGATGGTAAAGATACTAAAGATATAGATGATGCTGTTCAAGATGAAGTTTTACCAAATGGAAACTATAAAGTTACAGTAGATATTGCAGATGTTAGTTATTATGTTAAGATGGGTTCTGCTATATGGAAATATGCTGAACATAAAGGAAATTCTGACTATTTAGCTAATAAGGTTGGACCTATGTTACCAGTTGAATTATCTAATGGAATTTGTTCTTTAAATCCTAATGAAGATAGATTTGCTATGACATGTACTATGGAAATAGATCATTCTGGTAGAATAGTTAATTCTGAAGTATTTACATCTGTTATTAAATCTAAAAAGAAAATGAATTATGATGCAGTTCAAGATATAATTGAAAATAAAGAAACTGAAGATACTAAAGATTACACTACAATTAAGTATACTGTTAAAGAAAATGAAACTGCCGAAGATATTGCTTTTAAAAATTGTATTACTGTTGATAGATTATTAGAATTTAATAAAAGTGATGATATTAAACCTGGTAATGAAATAAATATTCCTATAAGAGATGTAATTAAGTTAATGAGTAAAATATCTAAGATTATGGGAAGTAGACTTGAAAAAAGAGGTAAGATTAATTTTGAAAGTAGTGAACAAAAACAAATATTTGATGAAAATGATAATATTATAGATGTTAAACCTCGTGTACAAAGAGAGGCTGAAGAATTAATTGAAAATCATATGATATTTGCTAATGAAGGATTTACTATTTATACATGTACTATGTTAAGTACTATTTTTCCAAGAATGGTTCCTTTTGTATTTAGAATTCATGAACAACCTAATCCTAAAAAGATTGATGACTTTATGAATATGCTAGGTGTTTTTGGAATAAATTATCCTCGTAAAATTAATTCTGATAATGTAAGTAGTAAAGATATTCAAGAATTATTAGAATATTTAAGTGAAAAAGATAATTTTAGAATACTTAGTAAAAAGTTACTTAGAAGTATGCAAAAAGCTAGATATTCTCCAGATAATATGGGACATTTTGGAATAGCTAGTGAGAATTATTGCCATTTTACTAGTCCAATTAGAAGAATGGCAGATTTATTAGTTCATACAATATTTAGAACATTTATAGTTGATCATGATGATAGTGATGCGACTGCTAGATTTTGGAGTTCTTATTTGCCTGAAGTGTGTGATCATATTTCTGAATGTGAAAAAGTTAGTGCTGAATGTGAGTATGCTGTTGATGATTACTATAATGCTAAGTATATGGAAGATAAAATTGGTCAAGTATTTGAAGCAACAATTGATGGAACTATGAATGGATGTTTCTTTGTTGAAACAAATGATAAATATATTGAAGGAAGAGTAGATTATATTATTAATCGTGAAGATTCATTACTTCTTAAAGATATGACTGATAAAAATGAAATAGAGCAATTTATAGCAACTCATATAAAACCATTTGATTTTGATTATAATGAAAATGTTTATGGTTATACAAGACGTGGAAGAGTAGTATATAGATATGGTGATAAAATTCTTGTTCAATGTATTGGAAGTAATCCAGAATTAAGGGAAATTGATTTTGCTTTAGTAGGGAAGTTATAATATGGAAATTGTTAATAGAAAAGCACATCATGATTATTTTGTTAAATCTACATATGAAGCTGGTATAGAACTTATGGGTACTGAAATAAAAAGTATTCGATTAGGAAATGTTAATATTAATGATTCTTATGCTAGAATTAAAGATAATGAAGTATTTCTTGTAAATATGTATATTGGCAAATATGAAGAAGGTAATATATTTAATCATGATGAGAGAAGAAGTAGAAAATTACTTTTACATAAAAAGGAAATTATTAGAATAAATCATGAAATTGAAACTAATAAATATACATTAATACCTTTAAAATTATATTTTAAAAAGAATAAATTAAAAGTAGAGTTAGGTCTTTGTCAAGGTAAAAAATTATATGATAAAAGGCAGACTATAAAAGAAAGAGATATTAAAAGACATGAATATTTAGAATATTAAAGTAATATAATGTTTTAGGTGGTAATATGAAAAAAGTTCCTAAAATATTTGTTAATAATCTAAGTAAAATTAATAATAATAAAGAAGTATTTTATTCATATAAGGATAATGATTTTGAATATGAGAAAGAAGAAGTCATTATTCCTAATGAATATGAAATGCAACAAAAAATAAATAAGTTATTTAGAAGTAATGATTTTATTTATAAAAAGAAATTTCATATAAAGACTATTAATGGTGAAGGAACTTATACTGTTATTTCTAAAAGTTATGATTATCTTTTAACTATTGATGGTGAAAAAATATTGATTAAAAATATTATTAATATTGAAGAGGCTTAATTTTAAGTCTTTTTTTATTAAAATACTTGATTTTATTATTAAAATTTGATATTATTTAATCACACAAAGATGTGTTTTTTTTTGGAGGGATTTTGATGAAGAAAATTAAAAGTTTCTTTAGAGGAGTTAAAAAGGAAGCAAAAGCAGTAAGATGGCCTGATATGAAAAGTTTAATTAAGTATTCTTGTATCACTATTGTAATGTTAGTATTCTTTGGATTATTCTTTTATGGTTTAGATGCTTTATTTGCAGTACTAAGGAGGATGTTCTAATGGAAGAAAAAAAATTATGGTATGTTGTTAATGCATATAGTGGACATGAAGAAAAGGTTAAAGATTACTTAGAATCTAGACGTGAAAGCATGGGAATGGAAAATAACATATTTAGAGTTATTATTCCACAAAGAACTGAAATTGAAGTTAAAGATGGTGTTAAAAAAGAAAAAGTACGTAAGATGTTTCCAGGTTATGTTTTAATCGAAATGGTTATGAGTGATGAAGCTTGGTATGTTGTACGTAATACTCCGGGAGTTACAGGATTTATTGGATCTTCTGGTAAAGGAGCTAAACCAATTCCACTATCACCAGCAGAAGTTAAGAAATTTATTGGTGAAGGAACTGAAGTTAGTGAAAAACCAATTAATACTGATGTTGAGGTTGGAGACACTGTATCTATTATAGATGGTCCATTCAAAGGAATGTATGGTAAGATTGAAAGCGAAGATAAAGAAAATGAAAAACTTACTGTTTTAATAGATTTATTTGGTCAAGAGACTCCAGTAGAAGTAGATTTAATTCAAGTATCTAAAAAAATGGATTAATAATTAAAACTGATTTTTATAAAAATTTTAAAAAAAATTAGCAACTTTATGAGTTGCTTTTTTTGTGTAAATTATAATATAATATACTTAATACTTTTAATATAGGAGGTAATATTATGGAATTAAAAGGAAGTAAAACAGAGGCTAATTTAATGGCTGCTTTTGCAGGAGAAAGTCAAGCTAGAAATAAATATACATATTATGCTTCAAAAGCTAAAAAAGAAGGATATGAACAAATTGCAGCTATATTTGAAGAAACTGCTAATAATGAAAAAGAACATGCTAAATTATGGTTTAAAGAATTACATAATGGAGAGGTTCCTAGTACTTTAGAAAACTTAAAGGATGCTGCTAGTGGTGAAAATTATGAGTGGACTAATATGTATAAAGAATTTGCTGAAGTTGCTCGTAGTGAAGGTTTTAATGAGATAGCAAGATTATTTGAAGGTGTTGGAGAAATTGAAAAACATCATGAAGAAAGATATATGAAATTAGTTGATAACATTGAAAATAATTTAGTGTTTGAAAAAGGTGAAGAAAAGATTTGGATATGTAGAAATTGTGGACATATTTATAAAGGAAAGAAAGCTTTAAAAGTTTGTCCAATTTGTAAACATCCTGAAAGTTATATGGAAGTTAAAGCTGAAAATTATTAGTGCAATTTTTGAATAAGTGTGGTAGAATAAATGGTAGAAAGTAAAGAGGGTATATTTATGAAGTGTGTTAGTTTAGCAGGACCAAAAAAATTGGTTGTTGAAGATAGAAAGGCTCAAGAAGGTAAAGAAGGCTATATCTTAATTGATGTAATTAAAGCTGGTATTTGTGGATCAGATATTCATTATTGGGTATCTGGTGAACCTAAAGGATTAGTAATGGGCCATGAATTTAGTGGTGTTGTTATTGATAATGGTGGAAGTAAAAAATTCAAAGAAGGAGATAGAGTTACTGCATTACCAATTTCTCCATGTATGACATGTGATGAATGTAAAAGTGGTGAATATCAAATTTGTAGTAAGACTTGGTCAGAAGCTATTGGTTTAACTGTAAATACACCAGGTGGATTTGGTGGAAGAGTATTGGTTCGTGAAGATATGGTAAGACATTTACCAGATAATGTTACTTATGAATCAGGAGCTATGGTAGAACCTGCAGCTGTTGCACTTAGAGCTGCTAATATATCAGGAATTAAAAAAGGTGATAAAGCTTTAGTTATTGGTGGAGGTATTATTGGTTTATTAACTGCATTATTTTTGAAGGCTAAAGGTGCTTCATATGTAGCTATAACTGAAACTAATGAATTAAGAGGACAAAAAGCTGTTAAATTAGGTGTTGCTAATGAGTGGTTTAATGCTTTAGATCCAAAACTAATGGAAAAACTATTTGCTAAAACTGGAAATGGTTTTGATGTTGTAGCTGATTGTTGTGGAAATAGTCCTGCTCTTACAAGTGGAATTATATTTACTAAACCAAATGGTCATTTAATATTAGTAGGTATTTCACTTGATAATGTAAGTATTCCTTTAGTAGCTGGTGTAATGAAAGAAATAAACATTAAAGGATCAATTGCTTATAAACCATCTGAATTTGATATGGTTATTAAGTTATTAGAAGCTAAAAAAATAAATTTAGAAAAATTTATTGATGATGTTGTAGTTCTTGAAGATACACAAAAAGCTTTTGAAAGATTAGCTAGTGGAAAAGATGATGCTGTTAAGATATTAGTTGATCCTAATAAACATAAAATTGTTCAAATAAAATAAACTTCACAATTGTGAAGTTTTTATTTTGGTATTCCATAAATATTTTTAGTAGTATCAAGAAATAAATAATCTTTTATAGGATAATAAGTTAAATAAAAGAAGTTAAAATATATAATTATGAATAATATTATTCCTAATAAATTATTATATTTAATCTTTTTAATATTAAATAACTTATATGTTAAAAATGCTATATAAATAAACATTATTATTAGAAGCATTATGTCTATAAACATACTATTTCCAATTTTATTATATATTGGTACATATATTATTAAAAATATAATTATACTTGATATTATCGATAAAGAATAAGAAAGAATAAAGTTATTTGTTTCAATTTTTTTCTTTTTGAAAATAAAATATTCAATTATCATATATAGTAGTACTGGAGTTGATAATAATTTCATGTGTTCCCATATACTTTCATTTACTGGGAAAAGAATACTTGATATAAAATTTGGAATTGTTTCATATGCAAAATGTGATAAGAAAGAAAGTGCAAACATAATAAATATACTTATAATTTTTATTTTTTTCATAATAATCATTTATAGTATACTTATTTTTAAAGAAAATATACGTTTAACCTATAAAAATCCTTGATTTTATGGGGATATTGTGTTATTATGAATAAGCAATTTGTATTTATATATACAAATTAGAAGTGGGAGATTATGGGATTATCGCGAACCACTCGCGAAAAAATAAACTAAATTATATGGGAGGTGTTTTTCGTGGCAAAGAACGTTGTAAAGAAAATTAAATTACAAATACCAGCAGGAAAAGCTACACCAGCTCCACCAGTTGGAACTGTTTTAGGTCCTGCAGGAATTAATCTACAAGAATTTTGTACTAAATATAATGATGCAACTAGAGAAAAAATGGGAGACATTGTACCAGTTGAAATTTCTATTTATGATGATAGAACATTCGATTTCGTACTAAAGACTCCACCAACTCCAACACTATTATTAAAAGCTGCTGGAATTGAAAAGGGTAGTACTAAGGGTGCTAACAATATTGTTGCAACATTAACTAAAGAAGATATCAGAAAGATCGCAGAAATTAAAATGCCTGATTTAAATGCTTATGATATTGATGCTGCTATTAGAATTGTAGCTGGAACTGCTAGAAACATGGGTATTGCAGTTAAAGGTCTTAATGATGCTGAAATGGCTGAGCAAGTAAAAGAAGCTAAAGAAGCTGAAGCACAAGCTGCTAAATTAGAAGCTGAACTTGAAGAAATGGAAGAAAGTGCTAAAGCTATGGCTGAAGGTGCTGGCGTTGAAGTAGAATCTACTGAACAATCTAAAGAAGAAGAAACTGAAAGCGAAGAATAAGATTATAAAATAATCGTGAGCAAATAAGATAATCCAAATACCACATAAGGAGGTTAAGTTTATGAAGAAACATAGTAAGATGTATGTGGAAGCATTAGGTAATGTTGAAAAGAATAAAGAATACAATGTTACTGAAGCGATCAAAGTACTTAAAGGTTTAAAGACTAGAAAGTTCGATGAATCTGTTGATTTAGCTCTTAAATTAAATATTGATGCTAAAAAAACTGATATGAACGTAAGAGGAAGCTTTGTTTTACCAAATGGTACAGGAAAAACTAAAAGAATTTTAGTTATTACTAAAACTAAGGCTAATGAAGCAGCAGAAGCAGACTATTGTGGTGCTGAAGATATGTTAGAAAAAATCGAAAAAGAAAATTGGTTTGAATTTGACACTATCGTTGCTACTCCAGAAATGATGCCTGCGTTAGGTAAATTAGGTAAAGTTTTAGGACCTAAAGGTTTAATGCCAAACCCAAAACTTGGAACTGTAACAACTAATGTTAAAGAAGCTATTGCTAACATTCAAAAAGGTATGGTTGAATATAAGAATGATTCTTATGGAAATTTACATTTATCTGTAGGTAAATTATCATTTAGTGAAGATAAATTAGAAGAAAACATCAGAGCTATCGTAGCAGAAATTGTTAAGAATAAACCTACTGGTGTTAAAGGTACTTTCATTAAGAATGTAAGTTTATCATCAACTATGAGTCCTGGAATTAAAATTGATAGAAGTTCTTTAGGATTATAATAAAATTAAGTCTGAGAAATCAGACTTTTTTTGTGTTTAAAAATGTGTTAAAATATGCGCAGGTGATAAGTATGAAATTATTATTACATATTTGTTGTGCTCCTTGTAGTGCTGCTTGTATAAAGGTTTTAAGAGAAGAAAATATTGATATAGTTGGTTATTGGTATAATCCTAATATTCATCCATTTAAAGAATATGATAATAGACTTAAAGCATTAAAAGAATATTCTAAAATGATTAATTTGAATGTTATATATGATGATTTCTATGGTTTAGATGAATTTGTTAAAAATACTGTAAATATCATTGATAATAGATGTGGATATTGTTATTTATCTAGAATGGAAAGAGTAGTTAAGTATGCTCATGATAATGGATATGATGCATTTAGTTCTACTTTATTTATTAGTCCATATCAAAAACATGATTTACTTAAAAGTATTTGTGAAAATTTAAGTAAAAAATATAATATTCAATTTTTATATAGGGATTTTAGACCATATTATGAACTTGGAAGAGAAATGTTTCGTGAAACTGGATTATATATGCAAAAATATTGTGGATGTATTTTTAGTGAAAGAGAAAGATATAAAAAAGAAATTGATTCTTCTAAAATTAAGAGTGATAAATTAAATGTTGAAACTTTAGAAAGAATTAAATTGTCATGGAATATTCCTGGTTTAAATATTAAAAAGAGTAATGGAAATAGTGAACTTTTAGATTTAATTTTGAATTTAAAATTTAAGAATTCTGTCCATAAACTATATGAAAAGTATATTCATAATAATTTAAAATCTATAAAGTGTGTTTATATTAATGATGAATTGATTGGTTTTTATGATAAAAATTATGATATTTATTTAAAAAAAGAATATTTGAATATGGGAATTGAAGAGGAAATAAAAAACCATTAGATTTATTTGTCTAATGGTTTTAATAATACTCCAGTAGAGATTAATCCACAAATTCCTACTAAAGCATAAACAAAGTTTGTTAAGAATGTATCTACACCGAATAGTAGTGATACAAGGTTAACATTAAATATTCCTACCATTCCCCAGTTTATAGCATCAATTATTACCATAACTAGTGCAACTTTATAAATTGTGTTCATTATTCCTCCTTACTAGTTATTAGTTTACTCTAGTATTAATTTTCTATTCATATAAATTTTTAAACTAAATATAATTTAGTGTGAAGGGGGAATTAATATTAAAAAGATAGTATTAGTATTATTAATGGCTTTATCATTAGTTGGATGTTCTAAAATGGATTCTAAAGAGGCTATTAATAAATATAAGAAAACATTAGAAAGCAATAGTAAATATACAATGACTGGTCAGATGAGTATTATTAGTAATGAAGAGAATTATCAATATGATGTTAGTGTAGATTATATGGAAGCTGACTATTATAAAGTATCTTTAGTTAATAAAGATAATAGACATGAACAAATTATATTAAAGAATGATAATGGTGTTTATGTTGTTACTCCTAGTTTAAATAAAAGTTTTAAATTTCAAAGTGAGTGGCCTTATAATAGTAGTCAAGCATATATATTATCTAGTTTACTTAAGGATTTAGAGAATGATTCTAATGTAGTATTTGAAAGTAAGGATGATAAATATATATTATCTAGTACAGTAAATTATCCTAATAATAGTTCACTAGTAAGTCAAAAAATTATATTTGATAAAGATATGTTACCAACAGAAGTAAATGTTTATAATAAAGAGGGAGTAGCTAATATAACATTTAAAATATCTAAAATTGACTTTAAATCTAAAATAGATAAAACAACTTTTGAAATTGATAATACTAAGAGTGAAGGTGAACTTGATGATGTTAGTTCTTTAGATGAAATAGTATATCCGATGTATTTGCCTACAGGTACTGAATTTAAAGGTGAGCAAACTACAGAGGCAGATACTAAAAGAGTTATATTGACTTTTGGTGGAAATAAGTCATTTACATTAATTGAAGAAGTTTCTAGTATACCTGAAAATTTTGAAGTAACTAGTGTTTCTGGTGATCTTGTTCATTATGAAAATATACTTGGAACTTTAAATAACAAAACTCTTAATTGGACTATGAATGGTAAAGATTATTATATTATTTCAGATAATTTAACTAATGAGGAATTATTAAAAGTAGCTTCTTCTACATCAACAGTATCGTTAAATAAATAAGTATTAGGAAACTAATGCTTTTTTTTTGGTTTTGTGATATTATTTAAATATAATAAAGAGGGAAATATGAAGGATAAGACTAAATATACAATATTAATTTTCACATTTGTTATGCTTGTTTGTGTAGTTACAATTACTCATTTGTTTATACATTATGAAAAAGATGGTAGTGTTTTAGTTAATAAGAAGTATTATGATATTGTTTATTCTAATTTGAATATTGATTATGATACTAGTATGAGTGTTAAAATTAATGAAGATAATGATACTATTAAAGTTAATATTCCAAATTTAAATGAGTTTAAGAAAAGTGAATCTTTTAGTTTAGATGTTAAAAATATAGGTAATATTGATGCTAGTATTAGTGAAGCTAATATAATGAATATTGATACTAATGTTCCTAAATCAAAGGTTAAAGTAGATGTTTCTTTGTTAGAAAGTAATGTTATAAAGGGTAGTGAAAGTAAGAAACTTAATGTCACTATTACATATTTAGGTGATAATACAGCTCTAAATCCATACTATAATTTTGTTATTAAGTATGTTTTTGATGAAGTAAATCTTTAAAATTAAAATAATATTTGATATAATTAGGTAGAAGATTATAAGGAGGATACATGAAAGAAATAATATCAAGTTTAGATATTGGTTCATCTACAGTTAAATTGATTGTTGGCGAATATTATGATGGTGAAGTAAATGTACTTGCAGTATCCGAAGTAAAATCTAGAGGGGTTAAAAGAGGATTAATTGCTAGTCCTGAAGATGCATTAGTTTCTATTAAAGAAGCTTTTAGTAGATGCGAAGAGATGCTAAATATTAAAATAGATAAAGTTATTTTGAATGTTCCATCATATTATGCTGAATTTGTTGCAAGTGAGGGAAGCCATAAAATAAATAATGAAAGTGGATTAGTCGAAAGTGATGATTTACTTAAATGTTTACAATCATGTGTATATAATAAAGTTCCAAATAATAAAGAATTTATTAGTATAACACCAACTTTATTTAAAGCAGATGATAAAGTAGTTAGTGATCCTAAAGGGGTTAAGTGTAATAATTTAGAAGTTAAAGCTATTATAAGTTTAGCTCCTAAAAAAAATGTTTATACTTTGATAGCGTTACTTGAAAATATTAATGTTACTGTAGTTGATATTAATTTTGGAAGTGTATCTGATTATTATGAATTTAAGAATTCTAATATGGATAAAAAGAATACTGCTGTTGTAAACATTGGAGAAGAGAAAACGGAAGTAAGTATATTTAAAAAAGGCATATTAGTAGAAACAGAAAATATCGATATTGGTGGTAAGAATATTGATAGAGATATATGTTATATTTATGATATAAGTAGAAAAGATGCTAAGATGTTGAAAGAGAAATTTGCTTTAGCTAGTAAGAGAAATGCATCTACTTCTTGGTGTGAGGATGTGTTGACAAACTCTAAAGAAAATATTAAAATAAATCAATATGAGATTAGTGAAATTATATGTTCTAGAATAAAAGAAATACTTGATTTATCTAAAAAGCAAATTAATCTCTTAACAAAGATGGAAATAAGTTATATAATATTTACTGGAGGAACTACTGAATTAAATGATTTTAACTTGGTAGTTGATGAAATATTTGGTAAAGAGATGGAAGCTTATAAAGTGCGTGAAATAGGTTGTAGACATAATAAATTTTCTAGTGCTTTAGGATTAATTAAATATTATCATGACAAGTTATCTTTTAGAAATAAAGTTGCTTATACAGTAGATGATACTAAACAAGAAGAATTAATAAATAATAAAAAATCTAATAATAATACAGTACTCGGAAAAATATATGGTTATTTTTTCAATAATTAAGGAGTGAAATATGAATAATAAACTGGAAATGGATCAAATAGCTGATATAAAAGTTATTGGTGTAGGTGGCGGTGGTTGTAACGCTGTTAACAGAATGATAGATTCAGGTCTTAGAGGTGTTGAATTTATAGTTGCTAATACTGATCAACAAGTATTAAATGCTTCAAATGCAGAACATAAGATTCAATTAGGTAAGACTATTACTAAAGGTAGAGGAGCTGGTACAAGACCAGAAGTTGGACGTGAAGCTGCTTTAGAAACTAAAGAAGAGATTGAAGATGCTTTACGCGGTGCAGATATGGTTTTTGTTACTTGTGGACTTGGTGGTGGTACTGGAACTGGTGCTGCTCCTGTAGTTGCTGAAATAGCTCAAAATTTAGGATGTTTAACTGTAGCTATTGTTACTAAACCATTTAAATTTGAAGGTAAGAAAAGAATGGATTATGCTTTAGTTGGACTTGATGAATTAAGAAAACATGTTGATACTATTGTAGTAATTCCTAATGATAGATTAAGAGATTTAATTGATAGATCTACACCACTAGATGCTGCATTTAAAGAAGTTGATAATGTACTTAGATTAGGTGTTCAATCAATATCTGATTTAATTAGTGTTCCAGGTCTTTTGAATTTAGACTTTGCAGATGTTAGAACTGTAATGGAAAATAGAGGAGACGCTTTAATTGGAATAGGTGTTGGATTTGGAGATAATCGTGCTGTTGAAGCTGCTAAACAAGCTGTTAATAGTCCACTTTTAGAAGCTACTATTAATGGTGCTGTTGATTGTATTGTTAATATAACTGGTGGTACTTCAATGACATTATTTGAAGCAGAAGATGCTGTTGAAGTTGTAAGAGCTGTTGCTAATACAGATGTTAACGTTATATTCGGTGCAGTAATTAATGAAGCTTTAACTGATGAAATTGTTGTTACAGTTATTGCTACAGGATTTGAAGATTCAACTGAACCATTATATAGATCAATTGAAGGTGAAAAGAAACCAATTCAAGAGATCAATGATGACGATGAAGGTGATGATGAATTAGATATGCCAGCATTTTTAAGAAATAGAGATTTTTAAGAACTTGTAAAAGTTCTTTTTATTTACATAATATTTACAAAATAAGTTGCGTTGATTTTTTATGAAGTCTATAATGATTATTAGAGTAGTACGAGATGAAGCTACGAGAGGGAGGTTATATGAAAGATGTAAAGCAAGCTAAAAAGCCTGCTAATAAAAATAATAAGAATACATCTGTTAAAAAGACTGAAGCACCAAAAGCTAAAGTTAAAGATACTAAAGTAGTTATCAAAGAAGTTGAAGAAATTGAAGAAAATTTCTTAGATGATGAAGATGATAACAGATTAATTATTTTTATAGCTATAGCTATTTTAGTGATAGTTGCTACTGTAATATGCTTGATTGTTGGTTGTGATAAGAAAGAAGTTAATGAACCTAAGAAACCAGAAGATGATGTTATAGTACCAATTGAAGATGACAAGAAGAATGATACACAAGATGATACAAAAGTTGTAGTTAAAAAGACTACAGTAAAAAAGACTACAGTAAAAAATACTACTAGTGAAGATAATAAGGAAAGTGAGGCAGTAACTTATAGAGTACAATTCTTATTAAATGATACTAGTAAAACTCATAGTGAGAAAGTAGTAAGTGGTGGTAAAGTAGATAAATATTTACCAAGTGGATATAATAGTTGTAAATATTATACTGATGAAAATTTAACTCAAGAATTTAATTTCAATAATGAAGTTAATGAATCATTAAATATTTATATGAGTTGTGAATTAACAGTTTATACTATTGTTTATGACATTGAAAGTGATAATCCTACAACATATACTGTTGAAGATGGAGAAATATCACTAAAGAATGGAAAAGTTGATAATATATTTGATGGTTGGTTTACTGATATAGAATTAACTAATAGAATATATAGTTTAAATCCAAGCATTATAAAATATGCTAGTGATAATACTATTAAATTATATAGTGATAGTAGAGAAACAATTGAATTTGTTTATTATGATGAAAATGATGTTGGTGTTATTGGAGATACTGTTGATAATGACAATGAAAAAACTATTACTATATTTGAAATGAATAATGATTCAGTATGTTATAGTGGTGCATTCTTAGGATGGACTAAGACTAAAAATAGTAACCAAATTGATTATGTGGGAGGAGAAAGAGTAACTTTAGAAAGTGACTTATATTTATATCCTGTATGTGGTAAAGCTAAAATAGTTTACTATAATGAAGATGAGGCTGTTACTATTGGAGTTAAGGAAGAAGAAGTTAAAGATTTAGAATTACCAGAAGAGCCTGTAGAAGATTTAGGTGTAAAAGCTCCAACATATTTTGTTAAGAGTGATGTTAAATCTGATAATACTAAAGAAATAATAGATGATAGTGAATTAGAGATTAATAATAATCAAATAAGACTATCTGATGTTATTAAGAATGCTGGTTCTTCATATGAAAAACCTAATGTTGGTGATAACGTAGTTGAAAAAGAAAAAGTATTCGACGGTTGGAAACAAGTTGAAAAGACTGAAACTATTGATCTAGAAACTGGTGAAACTTTAGAAGTAACAATTGTAATTGATGAAGATGCTACTAATGAAGAAATAAAAGATCAAATTGATCCAAGTGATGAAAATATTCCAGCTAAGACTGAAATAGAGTTAGAAGCTAAATGGGTTGAACAACCAGAAGATATTGCTGAAACTAAAGAAGATAGTGAAACAGTAGATACAGTAAATGAAGCTGCAGCTACAGAAGACGTTGAAACTACAATGTAATATTTAGCATCCTTTATGGATGCTTTTTTATTGTTTGAAAAAATGTTATAATTAAAAAGAGGTACAATTATGAAAATTATTTTAGGTGACATAGAGATTGATGTATACGTAGAAAGAAAAAATAATAAAAATATGTATTTAAGAGTTAAAAAAGATGGAATACATATAACATGTAATTATTTAGTACCTAAATCTATGATAATATCTTTTATTAAAAATAATGAAAAAGCTATATTAGAAGGATATAATAGAGTTAAAAAGAAAGAAGAAAAAGAAGAATCATTTTATTACTTAGGTAAAAAATATGATGTAGTAATTATGAATACTATATCTAAAATAGAATTTGTAGAAGATAGAGTATTTGTTAAGAATAAAACATATTTAGATACATTTTTAACTAATGAAGCAAAAAAAATATTTAATGAAAGAGTAAAAGTGTGTTATAGTATGTTTGAAGAAGAAATACCTTATCCTAAAGTTATGATAGGTAAAATGAAAAGAAAATGGGGATATTGTAAGAAATCAGAAGAATTAATAAAATTAAATTTTGAATTAATTAAATATCCTATAGAAGAAATAGATTATGTTATAGTACATGAATTATGTCATTTTTTAGAGTTTAATCATTCTAAGAGATTTTGGGGTTATGTTAAAAAATATTATCCTAATTATAAAAAAGCTATGAGTGTTTTAAAGGAGGAATAAAATGTTAATTACATCTAAAGATAATAGTAGAGTTAAAGAGATGAGAAAACTTTTAAATAGTAAATATTCTAAAGAAAAAGGAGAATTTATTGTTGAAGGTGAGAATTTAATAGATGAAGCTATTAAGAATAATTTATTAACTGAGTTATATGTTTTAGATGGAGAACAGTGTAAGTATGATTTTCCATATAATAATTTATCTCTTGATGTTATGAAAAGCATTAGTGATTTAAAAAGTACTCCTAGGGTAATTGGTGTATGTAAATATAAAGAGAAGTGTGATTTAGGAAATAGAATTGTTATTCTTGATGATGTTCAAGATCCTGGGAATGCTGGTACTATTATTAGAAATTGTGTTGCTTTTGATGTTGATAGTGTTGTGTTTTCTTTAAATAGTGTTAATCCTTATAGTGAAAAGGTTCTTAGAAGTACTGGTGGTATGATATTTAATACTAATGTGATTATAAGTGATTTAGAGAGCATTATTAGTGAAATTAAGTCTAAAGGGATAAATGTTATAGGCACAGCTTTAAATTCTTCTGTTAGTCTTGAAAATAGTGTTAAAAGTGATAAGTATGCTGTTGTATTTGGTAATGAAGGAAATGGTGTACATAAAAATATATTAGATTTATGTGATGAAATAGTTAGAATTGATATGAATAGTAAGTGTGAAAGCTTAAATGTAGGAGTATCTAGTGGTATAATTCTTTATTATTTATTTAAGAGGTAGTTTATGATAAAATATATTTATGTTGGGAAAATTGTTAATACTCATGCTTTAAAAGGTGAAGTTAGAATCATTAGTAATTTTGAATATAAAGATAGAGTATTTATTCCAAATAATGTTCTATATATTGGACAATTTAAAGATAGAGAAGTAATTGAAACTTATAGAAAACATAAACAATATGATATGGTTAAATTTGTTAATATAGACTATATAAATGATGTTTTAAAATATAAGGGATGTAATGTTTATATTGATGAAGATAGTTTAAAGTTAGATTCTGATGAAATATTAGAAGATGAATTTTTATTAATGAGTGTTTATGATGATGATAAGTTAATTGGTAAAATTGAAGAATATAGATGTGATAATGGTAATAAAATGATTAGATTAAATGGTAAGTTTATTCCATATAATAAGGATTTTATTACTAAAATAGATAAAGAAAATAATATTATTTATATGCATGATATAGGGGTATTTTTATGAGAATAGATATTTTGACTTTATTTCCTATGATGTTTGAAGGTTTTAAGACTGAAAGTATTATTAAAAGAGCTATTGAAAAAGGAAAAGTAGAAATTAATATTATTGATATTAGAGATTATACACCATATAAAAATAATCAGGTTGATGATTATCAATTTGGTGGTGGTGGTGGGATGATTATGATGTGTGAGCCTGTATATAATGCAGTTGAAAGTATTAGAACAGAAGATTCACATGTTATATTACTTACTCCTAGAGGAAAAACTTATAATCAAAAGAAAGCATATGAATTTAAAGAAAAGAAACATTTAATTATCATATGTGGTCATTATGAAGGGTTTGATGAGAGAATATATAATCTTGCTGATGAATTTGTATCTATTGGTAATTTTATATTAACTGGAGGAGAGTTACCTGCGATGATGATCAGTGATTCAGTTATAAGACTTATTGATGGTGTTATAACAAGTACTAGTTTAGAAAGTGAAAGTTTTAATGATAATTTATTAGATTATCCAGTGTATACTAAACCAAGAGACTTTAGAGGAATGGAAGTTCCAGAAGTACTTCTAAGTGGTAATCATAAATTAATTAATGAATATAGAGAAGAAGAAAGAAAAAGAATAACAAAGGAATACAGAGACGATTTATTATAGGGTGGTAATATGAAATACGTAATTGATAAAAAGAATGTTAAAGAAGAAAAGTTAATGTATTATAATGTTAAAATGAAAGGGTTAACTGTTTCCCCTAAGAATGCAGTTCCTGGCCTTACTATTAAAGCTAAAAAAATTACACTTATTGATTCTGAACTTATAAAAGAATATATTAAAGGAAGAATTAATAGAAAAATAGATAAAATAGTTAAATTTATGTTACGTATTTTAAGTGATGAAGATACTGGAGAAGATGATTCTGGATTAGTTATTGATGAAGTTAATAAATTAAAAGGAATAATAATTAATAAATATAAAGAATATTTAACTGAAAGTGAATATAAAGCTTTACTTACAAAGTTAATACTTTTAGAAGAAGAATTTCAAAAAAATTATAATCAAAAAATGTATATGAATTATGTAAGCAATATTTATTATGAAGAAACTGATACTAAAGGAAGAGGAAGATAAATAAATAAATAAAGTTCTAGGAAAAGCTAGAACTTTTATTGTGGAGTAATTTAAGCATAAAAAAAAACAACTCAATTGAGTTGTAATTATCAATGGTGACCCGTACGGGATTTGAACCCATAAATGCACGCGTGAAAGGCGTGTGTGTTAACCGTTTCACCAACGGGCCATATATAAAATGGTGGGCCTGAATGGACTTGAACCATCGACCTTTCGCTTATCAGACGAACGCTCTAACCAACTGAGCTACAAGCCCATAACAACTCTTCTTTTGCGGTTGTCTTCATCATTTTATAATATTTTTTTATAATTTGCAACACTTTTTTGTAAAAAAAATAAATTTTGTATAAATAATTGAAAAAAACTTATATTTATAGTATCATTATTATGATATTGGAGGGAATTTATGAGTATTACAACATCAAAATATATTGTTTATATTATATTAGTTGTGTGGTTATATACTGTTTTTTGCAGTTTGATTCTTATGATAAATGGTAAGAAACTTTTTACTAAGGCTAAAAAGACTCCAAAAACATGTTTTTATCCAATATTAAATTTATTTACTTTATTAGAAATAGATGAATTATCTAGTTTTCTTGGTATATTATTTTTTATGCCTTTTACTAATTTAATTATACTTGCGATAGCTTTTTGGAAATTGGGTACAATATTTAATACAAGTGTTGGTTATAAAATTGGTTTAGTATTATTACCAATAGTATTTTATCCATTACTTGCGAATAGTGATAAAAAATATAAGGCAATAGATGAAGAAACTTTTAAAGCTTTAGATAGTGCCAGAATGGAAAGTGTTAATTTAATGACACAAGCTGAAATTGATGCTTTAAATAAAGAACCTGAAGAGGAGTTGTCTCCAGTTGATTCAATATTTAAAGGAAGAATACAAACTATGGATAAAGTTGAACCATATAAAGCAACAAAAGTAGATATTTTAGATATGAATAAACTAAAAAGAGATAATCAAGAAGTAGAAAATGAAGTGGAAGAAAATCCATATACACCAATTAATAGAATCAGTGAAGAAGAATATAGAGGAGCAAATGATCCAAGTATTAATCAAACTGAAGAAAAAAAGACTAATAAATTTATACCAGAAGATACAGATAAAGATGATATTGAATATATAGATTTATAAAAATAAGTTAGAGTTATCTAATTTATTTTTTAGTTAAGAATGCATTTATTTAACACTTTTAAGTGTAAAGTGTGTGTTTACATAGAGTGTAACTTAATGTATAATTATTTATGGAGATTAGAATTTATGGCAGATTATAATGAAAAATCAATAAAAATATTAGAAGGTTTAGAAGCAGTAAGAAAAAGACCAGGTATGTATATTGGTTCAACTGATAAGAGAGGTCTTCATCATTTAGTGTGGGAAATTGTAGATAATGCAATTGATGAAGCAATAAATGGTTATGGAAAAAAGATTACTGTTACTTTAACTAAAAAAGGTAGTGTAATTGTTAAAGATGAAGGACGTGGTGTTCCAACTGGAATGCATGCTTCTGGAAAGTCTACACCTGAGGTAATATATACAGTACTTCATGCTGGTGGAAAATTTGAAACAGATGGGTATAAAGTATCTGGTGGACTTCATGGAGTTGGTTCATCTGTAGTTAATGCATTATCTAAATGGATGAAAGTTACTATTTGTAGAGATGGTAAGATTCAAGAAATATCATTTAAAGATGGTGGAAAAGTAGATAAACCATTAAAACAAATTGGTACTACTCGTGAAACAGGAACTACAGTAGAATTTTATCCTGATGAAGAAATATTTGGTAATGCTAGATTTAGCTATACAACTATTTGTGAAAGAATGCAAGAAAGTGCATTTTTAATAAATGGTTTAACTATGGAAGTTATAGACGAAGAAGATGATAAACATAATGTATATTGTTATGAAAATGGACTTGTTTCTTTTGTAGAATATATGAATGATGGAAAATCAACTCTTCATAAAGTAATTAGTTTTTCAAATAGTAAAAATGGTATTGAAGTAGATATTGCAATGCAATATACAGATACATATAATGAAAGTATTATGTCTTTTGTTAATAATGTTAAAACTATTGATGGTGGTACTCATGAAGTAGGATTTAAAACAGCTATTACTAAAGTTTTTAATGATTATATAAAAGATAATAATTTACTTAAAGGAAAAGATAGTTTAGATGGTAGTGATGCTCGTGAGGGGTTAACTGCTATTATAAGTTTAAAAATACCTGAAAATTTATTACAATTTGAAGGTCAAACTAAAGGTAAACTTGGTACTCCACAAGCAAGAACAGTTGTAGAAAGTATTGTATATGAAAAACTATCATATTTCTTAAAAGAGAATAAAGAAGCAGCTAATACAATAATGGATAAAGCATTAAAGAGTAAACTTGCTCGTGAAGCTGCTAGAAAAGCTCGTGAAGAATCAAGAAATGGAAAAAATAAAACTAAAATAGAAAAGAATTTATCTGGAAAGTTTGCTCCTGCTCATAGTAGAAATCCTAAAATAAATGAATTATTCTTAGTCGAAGGAAATTCAGCTGGTGGTTCTGCTAAAGGTGGAAGAGATAGAAAATTTCAAGCAATATTACCACTTAGAGGAAAAGTTATTAATGCTGATAAAGCTTCTATGAGTGATTTACTTGCTAATGAAGAAATAAATACAATAATTCATACTATTGGTGCTGGAGTAGGACAAGATTTTGATGAAAAAGAATCTAATTATGATAAAGTAATTATTATGTCAGATGCTGATGTAGATGGTGCTCATATTCAAATATTACTTCTAACTTTCTTCTATAGATATATGAGAGGTTTAATTGAAGCAGGTAAATTATATATAGCTATGCCACCTCTTTATAAATTAGATTATGGTAAGAAAAAGTATTATGCTTATACAGATGAAGAATTAAATCAAATAAAAGAAGAAAATAATGGTAAGTGTTCTATTCAAAGATATAAAGGACTTGGAGAAATGAATCCAGAACAATTATGGGATACTACTATGAATCCAGATACAAGAAGTTTGATAAGAGTAAATATAACAGATGCTGCTTTAGCAGAAAAGAGAGTAAGTGTTCTTATGGGTGACAAAGTTGAACCTAGAAAAGAATGGATAAATGAAAATGTTGAATTTACTATGGAAGATAGTTATAGGGCTTAGGTGACGTGTATGGAAAAAAGTAGTAATGAAATTATAAGAAGAATTCAAGATTATGCATTAGAAGAAATTATGGGGGATAGATTTGGTAAATATGCTAAAGAGATAATTTTAGATAGAGCTATTCCTGATGTAAGAGATGGACTTAAACCTGTTCAAAGAAGAATTCTATATGCAATGTATAAAGCTAATAATACTTGGGATAAAGGATATATCAAGTGTGCAGCTACAGTAGGGGATGTTCTTGGCAAATTCCATCCACATGGTGACTCTTCTGTTTATGAGGCAATGGTTAGAATGAGTCAATGGTGGAAACAAAATAATATTTTAGTAGATATTCATGGTAATAATGGTTCTATTGATGGAGATCCTGCTGCTGCTTATCGTTATACTGAGGCAAGACTTGCTAAAATTAGTAAAGAATTGTTAGGTGAATTAGATAAGGATACTGTTGAATGGGCTCCTAACTTTGATGATAGATTTTTAGAACCAACTGTATTGCCTGCAAAATTTCCAAATTTACTTGTTAATGGAACAAATGGTATTAGTGCTGGTTATGCCACAAATATTCCTCCACATAACTTAGGAGAAATAATAGATGCAACTATTAAAAGAATAGATAGTCCAAATTGTAGATTAGATACTATTTTAGATATAGTTAAAGGTCCAGATTTTCCAACTGGTGGAATAGTTGAAGGTAAACAAGGAATTATAGATGCTTTTACTAATGGACGTGGTAAAGTAATCGTAAGAAGTAAAGTTGAATTTAATAAAGAAAAAGGTAAAGAACAAATTATTATTACTGAAATACCTTTTGAAGTTAATAAAGCTTTAATGACTCAAAAAATAGATGCTATTAGAATAGATAAAAAAATAGATGGTATTGCTGAAGTTAGAGATGAAACTGATAGAGAAGGTTTAAGAGTAGTTATTGATTTAAAACCTGGAGCTAATAAAGATTTAATATTAAATTATTTATATAAAAATACTGATTTACAAGTATCATATAACTATAATATGGTAGCTATTGTTAATAGAACTCCTAAATGTTTAGGAATAATTGAAATAATAGATGCTTATATCGAACATTATAGAGAAGTAATTGAAAGAAGAACTAAATTTAATTTAGCTACTTATCAAAAAGAATTTAATATTGTTTCTGGACTTATAAAAGCTATATCAATATTAGATGATGTTATTAGAGTTATTCGTGCTAGTAAAAATAAGAGTGATGCTAAAGTTAATTTAGTTAAAGAATTTGATTTTACTGTTGAACAAGCAGAAGCAATTGTTACATTACAATTATATAGACTTACAAATACTGATATTGTTGAATTACAAGAAAGAGCTAAAGAATTACAAGCTATGATAGATGAATGCAATAAGATTCTTGGCAGTGAAGAAGAACTTAAATCTGTTATGAAACAAGAATTAAGAGTTGTAAGAAAAGAATATGCTGTTCCTAGAAAAACAGTTATTAAAGATGAGATTAGTGAAATTAAGATTGATGAATTAGATATGGTTAGTAAAGAAGACTTTATAGTATGCATATCTAATGCTGGATATGTTAAGAAAATATCATTGAAAGCTTTTGCTGCTAATCCAAATGAATATCCAACTGTTAAAGAAGGAGATTATTTAGAAGGTTTCTATAAAGTTAATAATCTAGATAATATATTGTTATTTACTAATTTAGGTAATTATTTATATTTACCAGTTAGAGAAATAGCTGAATGTAAATTTAAAGATATTGGTAATCATATTTCTAGTATTATTAAGACTAGTGATGGTGAAAAGATTGTTAAGACAATAGCTGTAAATAAATTTGATGATTCAATTATTACTGCATTCACTAAGAATGGTATGGTTAAGAGAATGATTCTTAAAGATTTTGAGGTTAGTAGATATATTAAACCTATATTAATGTTTAAGATGAAAGAAGATGATGATGAGTTATTATCTGTTAGTAGATATGATGGAAGTAAAACTGTTGTTATAACTGATAATGGAATTGCTCTTAAATATAACACTTCTGAAATTCCAATAGTAGGACTTAGAACTAGTGGAGTTAGATCTATAAAATTAGATGAAGGAAGTCATGTAGTTGGATCATTTGTAGTAAATGATAATAAAGAATTTGTGACTATATTTACTGATAAGAATACAGCTAAAAGAGTTCATATAGAAGATATAACATTAACTAGTAGAGCTAAAAAAGGTTCTTCTATTATTAAGAGTCCTAAATCTAAAACATATAATATTATTAAAGCATTTAATACAAATAGTAAAACTATATTTGGTGTATTAGATGGAAGTATTGGTTACTTAAAATCTAGTGATATTAATATTATGGATAAGAGTAGTACTGGAAGCATATTTACTAAAAAGAATGTTGATAATGTATTTATGGTTTCAAAACTTATCGATATAACAAATCAGGATGTTAGTGAGAAAGAAAAAGATACAGAAGAAGTTAAACAAGTAGTAGAAGAAAATACTGAACCTGAAATTAAAAAAGAGAAAGAAGAAACTATAAAAGAGAAGAAAGAAGTCAAGGAAGTTAAAGAGGTTAAAGAGAAAAAGACAAGTCCTAAAAAGGAAAAACAATTAACTATGAGTGATTTCTTTGAAGAATTTAAGATATAATGAGTAGAAATACTACTCATTTTTAATTTGCATTGTTGACTATTCATTTTAATTATGTTAATATTATATACGTATTTTGTGATACGGCGAAATTGGTGAAGTGGTTAACACGGCGGATTGTGGTCCCGTTATGCAAGGGTTCGATTCCCTTATTTCGCCCCATTATGAAATAATAAAACTAAGATTAATTCTTAGTTTTTTTCTTGATAAAATTTTAAAATGATTTATTGTTTAATAAGACTAAATATATGTTTTTTGATATTTAATTATTATTTAAAAAGAAAGATTATGTTATAAAAAATAACATTTTCTATAGATTTATTATAAATAATATGTTTATAATAAAATGTAAAGAAGGTAGTTGTTTTATGATAGGAATAAGTATTGCAGCTGATATTGAATGGAAAGCTATATTAAAATATTATTGTATAAATGAATCTAAAATAGAGAAATATCCGTTTGGATTTTACTTTAATAAAGTTTTAAATGGAAAAGAATGCATTTTTTATAAATGTTCTTCAAGAAAAGTTATATCATCATCTGCAACACAATATATGATTGATCATTTTAATTTGAATAAAGTTATTATAATTGGAACTTGTGCTGGTATAGATGATAAATATAAAACTTTAGATATATTTATTCCTAATTTGGCTGTTCAATATGATTGTACAGTAAAAGAAATTGAAACTTTAATTAAAGAAAAATTTAATGTTAGTTTTGATTTGTCTAAATATAATTTTGAATTTAATACTGGTGTAATTGGTACAGCTGACAAAGCTGTAGTTATGTGGAAAGATTATTTAGAACTTAAAAATAATAATATAACTATTGCAGATTGTGAAGCGGCAGCTGTTGCATATGTTTGTAAAGCAAATAATGTAGAATGTGTTATTATAAAAGGCATATCAGACTTTCCAGAAGATAAAACTGGTAAAGATAAATTGAAATCTAATGAAGAACAAATTAATGTGTTTGTTACTAATACACCTTTAGTTATGAACAAAATATGTAGTGAATATTTAGAAAAAGTAATTTAACTAAAAGTTTTTATTTTTGTATTATTTTTATGAGAGGTACTAATGAAATATAAAATATTTGTTTTTATTATAATTATTTTTTTACTTACCAGTTGTGGCAAAAAAGATATGTTTGATGCTGATGCTATTGTTTTAAAAGATATAAATTATCAAACTTTAGAAATTATTAGTGATAATGATAAAATTAAAAAGATATTAAATAAACTTAATAGTATTTATGAAATTGATGATGTTTATAAAACAGATTTTGCTTATGAAATTTTACTTGTTAAAAATAATGAGTCTGATTCTTTAAAATTTTATCCTGGTAGTGATGTGATATTGTTTAATGATAAAAAATATTATTTAAACTATTTAGATTTTATAGAAATGTTTAATTTAAATTGTGAAAATATTAAATGTATTAGTAAAGAAAATATTAATTTAATATCTAAGACAAATAAAATAGTTTTAATGAGTAAAAATGAAGTAATTAAAACCATCGAAGAAAAAGAAATAATTGGTAATATAACACAAATTTTATCTAATTCTATATTATTATTTGGTGAAGTTGATTATAAGACTTTTAATTATGAATTGAAATTATATGAGGATGAAGATTTATTGTTAAATATTAAGTTATATGATAAATGCATTGAAATAGAGAATGAAAGATATTATGTTGACGTAGATAAATTATTTGGAGTTATTTATGAAAATTGAAGAAATTAAAGAAGCTTTATATGAAAGTTATTCTAAAGATTTATGTTATTATAAAGTGCAAGATGAATGGAATGAAAATAATAAATGCTTTGGTATGTGTGCGATTACTGCTTTAATTATTAATGATTATTTTGGTGGAAAAATATGTAAAATTCATGTTGATGAGATAAGTCATTATTTTAATGTAATAGATAATAATGTTGTTGATCTAACTGGTAGTCAATTTGGTAAAGAAGTTGATTATTCAAGTTACACTGTTATGGATAGAGAAATTATATTAACTGAAGATACTAAAAAAAGATATATTACTTTGAAAAATAGAGTTATTGTTAAATTATTAGAAAATGTTAATAAAAAAATACATTCTTGTAAATTATGTGGTGACTTAGTAGAAAAGTTTCCTAATAGTGATACAGTTTATTTGGGAACAGATAATGATATTGTTTTAATAGGTGAAGCTCCAGCTAATAATGGATGGAGAAAAAGTGGTAAGTTATGGAAAGATATTAATGATAAAATATTGCCTAGTGGAGTAGTATTACAAAAATTATTTGATATTATTAATAGAAATATATTTGAAACTACATTTATAGAATCAGTTAAGTGTTATCCAGTAAAAAGAAATAATTTAAAAATCTGTTCTAAAAATTGTAATAAATTTGTGATGAGTCAACTTAATATACTTGCACCAAAATTAGTTATTACTTTAGGAGAATATGCTACTAGAAATGTACTTAATTTTAAGTTTGATAAATTTTCTTCTGTAGTTGGTAATGTATACGAAGTAAATGATTATAAAGTTTTACCAATATATCATCCTAGTCCAATATCTCCTAAAAGTTACAATGGAAATGTAGAAATATTTAAAAAGATTGAAACTTTTTTATAATAAAATGGAACTATTATATTGAGGTGTTAATATGACTAGTCAAGCCTTAAAAAAATTTAACAAGTTATATGATGAAACATATGATGATATTTCTAGATATGTTGTAATAAATTGTTCAAATATTGATGATGTTAGCGATATATTACAAAATATATATATGGATGTTTATAAGAAAATAGATATTATTAATGATAAGGGGTATGTTTTTGGAATAGCAAAAAATAAAGTTAAACGATATTATAGATTTAATTATAAAGCTAAAATATTATCTTTATTTGAGAGTCATGATGATATGGTTATGATTGATAATATTCCTTCTAATATTAATTTAGAAAAAAGCATGTTAATAAAATATGACACTGAAAGAGTATGGAATTATTTGAAGAAAAAACAGGTTATTATATCTAAAGTTATATATCTATATTATTATATGGAATATTCTATTAAAGAAATATCTAAGTGTTTAAATATAACTGAATCTAATGTTAAAAATTATTTGTACAGGACGATAAAAGAACTCAATACTTATTTTGAAAGTGAGGGAAAATAATTATGGCTAAAAAACAAATAATGAAAAATATTATTAAAACTAAAATAAATAAAGAAAACATTAGAAATAACATTTTAAGTGAGGAGAATAGTTATATGAGTAATAGCATTTTGAAATATGCTTTGTGTTTAATAGTAGTGGGTGTTTTTGGTGTAATAATATTTAATAATACTAAGAATGATAATTCATTTGATAATAATATTAAGATTAATAAAGTTGATTATATGGGGGCTTCTATACTTGATGCTGAGGTTAAGGAAATAAATGATATACAAAAGTTAGAGAGTGAATATTATTTTTATAAAGATTTAGTTAACAATAGATTATTTAACGAACAAAAAACATATGAAGTATTTACTAGAGAAAGTGTTGAAAGTAAAGAATATAATATTTTAAATAATTATAGTGTTGTTACTTTTAATGATGCAAGCAGTATTGAAGTGTCATTTTCCAAAAATAATAAACCTTTAAGAGATTATTTTTTTGAAGATAATGGTAAATCATATTCTTCAATAAATGGAGAAAAAATAAAAATATATAGTTATGGTAAATCCTATATGACTACATTTAATTATAAAGGTATTAATTTTGATATTGAGAGTTCTAATATTAGTGAAAGTGATTTTTTAGAATTATTAAGTTTAATTATCAAATAATTATTTAATACAGATATTTTATATATCTGTATTTTTTTATGAGATAATAGTTAATTTTTTCTTTAATAATATTTAATATGTGTTAAAATAGTAAAGGACAACTAGAGAATGGAGTATTATTATGGAAGTAATTGAGAATAAAATAAATGTTAGTAATTATATAACTAAGTCTAATTTACCTAGTAGTGATTATGTTATAAATCCATATATTGGATGTAGTCATGCTTGTAAATATTGTTATGCTAGTTTTATGAAAAGATTTACTGGTCATAGTGAAGACTGGGGAACTTTTATAGATATTAAAGAATGTGAAACACCTATTAATACTAAAAGATTAATTGATAAAAATGTTTTTTTAAGTTCAGTTACTGATCCATATAATCAATATGAAGAAAAGTATAAAAAAACTAGAAATATATTAGAACAATTAGTTTCTGTAGATACTCACTTAACTATATCTACTAAATCATCTTTAGTACTTAGAGATATTGATTTATTTAAGCAAATGAAAGATGTAAAAGTAGCTTTGTCTATAAATACACTTGATGAAAAGTTTAGAAGTGATATGGATAGTGCTAGTAGCATAGAAAGTCGTATTGATACATTAAAAAAATTACATGAAGAAGGAATATATACAGTACTTTTTATGTCACCAATATTTCCATATGTAACAGATTATAAAAAAATAATAGAAGAAACTTCTTCTTTTGTAGATGAGTATTGGTTTGAAAATCTTAATTTAAGGGGAAGTTATAAAGATGTAATACTTGATTATATTGAAGATAATTATCCAGAATATATATTTGATTATAAAAAGATATTTGTGTGTAATGATAAAACTTTTTGGATTAATTTAATACATGAAATAGAAGATTATTGTGAAGCAAATAATATAAAATATAAAAATTATTTTTATCATGAAGCATTAGTAAAGAAAGAAAAATAAAAAATTGAAATTTTGGTGAAAACTATTGATAAATAATCTTTATTAGTATATACTTGTATAAGTTCGATAACGAACATAAGGAGTGATTATGCATAATAAAGATTTTTTTAGTGATATTAATGATATAAATCTTTCAATATTTAAATATGTATTTAAAAGGCATAAGAAACTTGGACTTGGAGTGACACCAGTTCAATCTAGAATAATAATGTATATATATGAGAATAATGGAAGTATATATCAAAAAGATATTGAGTCATTCATTTCATGTAATAAATCTACTTTATCTGCAGTATTAAATACTATGGAAAAAAATGATTTAATTTCTAAAGAAGAATCTAGTAGAAAAAATATTATTAAATTAACTAGTAAATCTTTAGAAATTGTGGATATATTAAAAAAAGATAATAATGAATCAAAAGAAATTATTTCAAATGGAATAAGTGAAGATGAATATAAGATATTTAAGAATGTTCTTGATAAAATTAAAAATAATATAGAAAGGGAGAATTAATGAAAGATATATTTAAAAATTTTAATAAAAAAGATGTTTTTATGATAATATGTTGTGTACTTTTAATAGTGTTTCAAGTATATTTAGATTTAAAGTTACCTGATTATATGAGTAAAATTACTATATTGATTCAATCTGGTACTGATTCTATAAAAGATATACTTATTCAAGGATTACACATGATATTATGTGCTTTTGGTAGTTTTTTATCAGCTTGCGCTGTTGGATTTTTTGTTTCAAATGTTGGAGCTAGTTTTAGTCGTAATACTAGAAAAAGAATATTTGAAAAGGTTGAATCTTTTGGATTAAGTGAGATTAATAAATTTTCTACAAGTAGTTTAATTACTAGAACTACTAATGATGTTACTCAAGTAGAAACTTTGATTGTTATTGGACTTCAAATGATAATTAAGTCTCCAATAATGGCAGTATGGGCTATTACTAAAATACTTGGTAAGAGTTTAGAACTTAGCGCATTAACTGGTGTATGTGTTGCGGTACTATTATTTACTGTTGGTGTATTAATGATAGTTGTTATTCCTAGGTTTGAAATAGTTCAAAAATTAATTGATAAATTAAACTGTGTTACTAGAGAAAACTTTAGTGGTATTAGAGTTATACGTGCTTTTAATGCAGAAGATTTTCAAAAAAATAGATTTGAAGAAGTTAATAATGAATTAACTAAAACACAAATGTTTAATCAAAGATGTTTTGCTATTTTAAATCCAGTTATTAATTTATGTATGCATTTTTTAACTCTTGGTATTTATTTTATAGGTGCATTCTTATTACAAAAGTTAGGTTTAATAGATAAAATTAACTTATTTAGTAATATGGTTGTATTTACTAGTTATGGTGTTCAAGTATTATCTTCATTCTTAATGTTAGCTATGATATTTATGGTTTATCCTAGAGCTAAAGTATCTGCTAAACGTATTAATGAAGTGTTAGATGAAAAAATAACTTTAGTAGATGGTAAAGTTGATGATGTTAAAGATAAAGGAACTGTTGAATTTAAGAATGTTAGTTTTCAATATCCTGATGCTGATGAATGTTTACTTGAAAATATTTCATTTAAAGCAAATAAGGGTGAAACAATAGCATTTATCGGATCTACTGGTAGTGGAAAGAGTACTCTTATTAATTTAATACCTAGATTTTATGATGTAACTAGTGGAAAGATATTAGTTGATGGAGTTGATGTAAGAGATTACAAACAATCAGTTCTTCATAATAAGATAGGTTATGTATCACAAAAAGCAGTTATGTTTACTGGAACAGTAGAGTCTAATGTCGATTATGGTGATTCAGGTAAATCAATTACTGAAGAAGAAATTATTAAAGCTATAGATGTAGCTCAAGGAACTGATTTTGTTAGTAAGATGGAAGATGGGTATACTAGTCATATTGCTCGTGGTGGAACTAATGTAAGTGGTGGTCAAAAACAAAGATTATCTATTGCTAGAGCTGTTGCTAAAAATCCTGAAATATATATATTTGATGATACATTTAGTGCACTTGACTATAAAACTGATTTAACACTTAGACAAGAACTTAGAAAGTATACTAAAGATGCTACATGTTTAATAGTTGCACAAAGAATAGGAACTATTATAAATGCAGATAAAATAATAGTTTTAGATAAAGGTAAATGTGTAGGAATGGGTACACATAAAGAACTTCTTAAAAAGTGTGAAGTTTATAAAGAAATAGCTTTATCACAATTATCAGAGGAGGAACTTAAAAATGCCTAGACCAATGAAAATGGAAAAGTCTAAAGATTTTAAAGGATCTTTAATAAGACTTATAAAAAATTTAAAACCATGGAGAACTACGATGATAATGGCTTTAATGCTTGCTTTAACAAGTGCTATTATAGCTTTAGTTACTCCAAATAAATTATCAAAATTAACTGATTTAATTACTGATGGTATTAAACCTAATACTGAAGTAGTAAGTACTATAAGTAAAAATATTACTAATAGTTTTGGAAATAAAGATGTTTATTTTGAAATATTAAATGATGAGAATGTTAGTGATGAAGATAAAACATTATTGACTGAAGCATTTATAGATTTGCAAAATAAAAAGACTGATAAATTTTATAGTTTACCAGAAGAAATAATTACTAGATTTTTAAGTGATATGAAGATTGATGGAGTTATTGTTAGTAAGAGTGATCAATATCAATTATTATTACTTATGCCTAAAATGAGTAGTGATGCTGAAGAGAATGTTAAGTTATTAAATGATCTTCCTGAAAGTATATCATCTTTATTAAATCCTAGTATTGATATTGATAGTGTAAAAAAGATATCTTTATTTATTGCTATATTATATTTGATAAGTGCTATATTTAATTATATTGAAGATTTTTCTTTAACAACAGTGTCTAATAATTTTGCTAAACATTTAAGAACAAGTATTAGTAATAAAATAAATAAAATACCTTTAAAGTATTTTGATAGTCATGAAACTGGAGATATATTATCTAGAACTACTAATGATGTAGATACAATATCTCGTAATTTAAATGATTCTATATCTACTATAGTTAGTTCAATTGCTTTACTTATTGGTAGTACTATAATGATGTTTTCAACTAACTGGATTATGGCTTTAACTGCAATATTTAGTAGTTTAATTGGATTTGCATTTTTAGCTAAAATACTTAGTAAGTCTCAAAAATATTTTGTTCAAAGACAAGTAGAGATTGGTAATATAAATGGTTATATTGAAGAAATATATAGTGCTCATAATGTTGTTAAAGCTTATAATGGAGAAAAAGATTCTATAGAACATTTTGATGAAATAAATGATAGATTATATGAATGTAATAAAAAAGGTGCTTTCTTTGGAAGTTTAATGCCTTCTATTATGAATTTTATAGGTAACTTTGGATATGTTTGTGTATGTGTAGTTGGTTCTATGCTTGCTATAAAAGGTGTTATATCTTTTGGAACAATAATAGCATTTATGATATATGTTAGATTATTTACTAATCCATTATCACAAATAGCTCAATGTATGACAACTCTTCAATCTACTGTTGCTGCTAGTGAAAGAGTACATGAATTTTTAGATGAAAAAGAAATGAGTGATGAGAGTAATTGTACTGCTCATTTAGATAAATCTAAAGTTAAAGGAAATATTGAATTTAAGAATGTTAAATTTGGTTATGATAAAGATAGAATTATAATTAAGAAATTTAATGCTAATGCTAAAAGTGGGCAAAAGATTGCTATAGTTGGTCCTACTGGAGCAGGTAAAACAACTATGGTAAATTTACTTATGAAGTTCTATGAAATTAATTCTGGTGATATTTTAATAGATGATGTTTCAATTAATAATTTAACTAGAGAAAATGTTCATGATTTGTTTATTATGGTTTTACAAGATACATGGTTATTTGAAGGTAGTGTAAGAGATAATATTACATTTAATAAAAAAGATGTTAGTGATGAACAAATATGGGATGCATTAAAAGTAGTAGGTGTAGATCATTTTGTTAAGACTTTACCTGGTGGGTTGAATGCTACATTAAGTGATAGTGATGCGATATCTCAAGGACAAAAACAATTACTTACTATTGCTCGTGGTATGATAGAAGATGCTCCTTTCTTAATACTTGATGAAGCTACAAGTAATGTAGATACTAGAACTGAAGAATTAGTTCAAAAATCAATGGATAAATTAACTGAAGGAAGAACTTCATTTATAATTGCTCATAGATTATCTACTATTAAAAATGCTGATTTGATATTAGTTATGAAAGATGGAAATATTATTGAACAAGGAAATCATGAAGAACTAATGAAAGAAAAAGGATTCTATAGTGAGCTATATAATAGTCAATTTGAAAAAGTATCATAAAAGTGTAATTAAGTTACACTTTTTTTGATATAATTGATTTAAGGAGAACATATTGAAAAAAGTTATATTAAGTGATAGAAAGTTTAAGGAATTAACTAAAGAAAAAAATAAATATTTTTGTGATCCAAGTCATTTGAATCATTATCTTTTTCGTGTTGGTGATGAGTTATATAAATTTGATGTTAATTTTTTATATAATCTAAAATATGGTTTTAAAATGGATATTGATCCTAATCAAATTGAAATGTTATGTGAAAAGCAAAAGAGTATTAGTAAAACAAGATTACCTAAGGGAATAGTAATATATGATAATGTTTGTTTGGGTGTGATATATGACTTTTTTGAAGGATATAAGTCATTTTTAGATTTGCATTTAGAAGATTTAGATTTGATATTTTCTAATATAAGAAGTGCGATTGATAAGAATATTGAATTATTAGAAAATGATATATATAATGTTGATTTTACATCTAGAAATATATTATATAGAGAAGCTAATGTAGAACTTATAGATTTAGATGGAAGATATATTAGAAGTTCTAAATCTAGTACTGTTAGAAGTGTTTATTGTTATTTTTTAGAATCAATTAAGGCAATATTTTTAGAAAATTTATATGGTAAGTGTTCTTTAGAAGAATATAGTGAATTTGTTCGTGAACTTGACTTTTTATGTGATTCTAGAAAAATGGGTGATAATCCTTCTTTTGATTATCCTTATGAAGTAGTTGATAAAATAGAAAAATCAAGAATTTTAAAAATTTGACATATAAATTAATTTGTTTTATAATAGTCTTACTTTTTGGAGGTGTCTTATGACAAGAAATATGAATAATCATCATCAATTAAATCATGTTCATCATCATGGACACTTTTTCGTTTGTTAAAATGAAGTACATATAAAAATAAAATATAAAATAAGATTATATGTGGTTCATATAATCTTTTTTAAAAGTTAAAAAAATGTTAAAATAATTAAGGAGTGATAATATGAAAACTGAACCAAGAACTTTACCTGGATTTATGGAGTTATATCCAAGTGAACAAGTTTTATTTAATAAAATTAAAAATACAATTATAAATACTTATGAAAAATATGGATTTTATCCACTTGATACGCCTATTATTGAATTAAGTGAGGTGTTACTTGCTAAAGCAGGTGGTGAAACTGAAAAACAAATATATAGATTTAATAAAGGTGAAAATGATTTATCTTTGAGATTTGATTTAACTGTACCATTAGCTAAATATGTAGCTAAAAGATATAATGAATTATCTTTTCCATTTAAGAGATATCAAATTGGAAAAGTATTTCGTGGTGAAAGACCTCAAAAGGGAAGATTTAGAGAGTTTTATCAATGTGATATAGATGTAATAGGCGATGAAGAATTATCTATTAAATATGATAGTGAAATACCTAGTATTATTTATGATATATTTAAAGAATTAAATTTTGGTGATTTTGTAATTCAAATTAATAATAGAAAAATATTATCTGGATTTTTTAGTTCTTTAGATTTAGAAGATAAAATAACAGATATTTTAAGAATAATTGATAAAATTGAAAAAATAGGTGAAGATGCTGTTAAAGAAGAATTATCTTTATTAGGTGTAGATTTAGAGAAAATAAATTCTATAATGAATTTTATATCTATTGATGGAACTAATACTGAAAAAATAGAAAAATTAAAAGGATTAAATATTTCATCTAGTGTATTTGAAACTGGTATTAATGAATTAGAAGATGTTATTAATAATCTTAAGGCTTTAGAAGTAAATGAAGATAATTTTGAGATTAATTTAACTATAGCTAGAGGTCTTGATTATTATACTGGCACTGTATATGAAACTAAATTAAAAGATTATCCTAGTTTAGGTAGTGTATGTAGTGGTGGAAGATATGAGAATTTAGCTGAATACTATACTGATAAGAAATTACCAGGTGTAGGAATATCTATAGGATTAACTAGATTATTTTATCAATTAAATGAAGAAGGATTATTAAAGAGTGAAAGTACTAGTCCTAGTGATATTATTATTTTACCTATGTGTGAAAATTATAATTATATTGGTAAAGTTGCTAGTGAAATTAGAAAACAAAATATTAGTGTAAATGTTTGTTATATTGAAAAAGGATTTAAACAAAAAATGAAATATGCTAATAAACTTCAAACTAAATATGCAATTATCATTGGAGAAGATGAAGTTAATCAAAATAAAATAGTTCTTAAAAATATGATAGATGGTAGTCAAACTGATATTTCAATTAATGAATTATCTGATATTGACAAATACTTTCAATAAAAGTATAATTGTTTCATAAATCTTTGATGTGGAGAAGTAATATATAAATTCTTTATAGAAAGTTAGTGGTTAGTGGAAACTAATAAGATATATATATGAATAACACCACGGAGTGAAATATCGAAATTAAGTAGATATTTTCGGCTAAACACCGTTATAAAAATTGAGTTAATTAAAGGGATGGTACCGTGCACAAAGCACTCCTTGTTACCATTCCTTTTTATTTTAGGGAGGAATAATTTATGGATGTAAAAGATTTGTTTGCAAATATTAAAGATTTAGAAAATACTACAGTCACATTAGAAGGATGGGTTCGTAATAATAGAAATCAATCTAATTTTGGATTTATTGATTTTAATGATGGCACTTATTTTCAAAATTTACAGTTAGTTTATGAAAAAAAATTAAAAGATTTTGATATGATTAGTCATATTAGAGTTGGTAGTGCTTTAAGAGTAGAAGGAAAACTAGTTAAATCAGAAGGTAATGGACAGAGTCATGAAATTAAAGTATCTCATGTTGAAGTTCTAGGAGATAGTCCAGAAGATTATCCAATTCAACCTAAAAGACATACTAGAGAATATTTAAGAGAAATGGCTTATTTAAGACCTAGAACTAATTTATTTAATGCTGTTTTTAGAGTTAGAAGTGTTGCAGCTCAAGCAATTCATGAATATTTTCAAAGTAATAATTATGTATATTTTCATAGTCCAATAATTACTGGAGCTGATTGTGAAGGTAGTGGACAAATGTTTAAGTTGACTACACTTGATATGAATAATCTTCCTTTAGGGGAAGATGGAAAAGTTGATTTTAAGAAAGATTTGTTTGGAAAACAAGCATATATTACAGGTTCTGGTCAACTTCATGGTGAAACTTTTGCTATGGCATATAAGAAAATATATACATTTGGTCCTACAATGAGAACAGAAAACTCAAATACTAAAACACATGCTAATGAATTTTGGATGATTGAACCAGAAGTGGCATTTTGTGATTTAGAAGGAATAATGAATATTGAAGAAGAAATGCTTAAATATATAATTAAGTATGTGATGGATAGATGTCCTCTTGAAATGGATTTTTTTGATAAATTTGTTGAAAAAGGAATAAAAGAAAAATTAAATAAAGTATTAACATCTAAATTTGTTAGAATAACTCATCATGATGCAATTACTTTATTAAAAGAAGCAAAAGTTAAATGGGAATTTGAACCAGAATATGGAGAAGATATAGCTAAAGAACATGAAAGATATATTACTGAATACTTTAATGGACCAGTATTTATTACTAATTGGCCTAAGGATATTAAAGCATTCTATATGAAATTAAATGATGATAATGAAACTGTCGCAGCTGTTGATTTAGAAGTTCCAGGTTCTGGAGAACTTATAGGTGGAAGCCAAAGAGAAGATGATTATGATAAATTAATAAATAGAATGAAAGAATTAAATATACCACTAGAAGGATTAGATTGGTATACTAATTTAAGAAGATTTGGAGGATGTTATCATTCTGGATTTGGTCTTGGATTTGAAAGACTTATTATGTATTTAACAGGAATTGAAAATATTAGAGATGTAATTCCTTATCCAAGAACACCTAATAACTGCGACTATTAATTTAGGAGGAGTTATGAAAATTAATAGATATCGTAGTATTTTAATTAAAGATATAGATAATACTATGATAGGTAAAAAGATTGTAGTTAGTGGTTGGATTCAAAATATAAGAGATCATGGAGGAATATTATTTTTAGATTTAAGAGATACAAGTGGAATACTTCAAACTGTATCTAATGATGATAATATATTTAAAGGACTTGCTCGTGAATCTGTTATAAGATTAGAAGGAACTATTAGAAAAAGAAGTAAAGATACAATCAATGAAAAGATTAAAAGTGGAGAAGTAGAGTTACTAGTAAGTAGTTTAGAAGTACTTGGAGAATCACTTCATGAATTACCATTTGAAATAATATCGAGTAAACATGTTAGTGAAGATGTAAGACTTAAATATAGATATTTAGATATGAGAAATGAAGTAGTAAAAAATAATATTTTACTTAGAAGTGAGATATTACATTTCTTAAGAAATAAAATGTATGATTTAGGTTTTACTGAAGTACAAACACCTATACTTACTGCTAGTAGTCCAGAGGGAGCACGTGATTTTGTAGTACCAAGCAGAAACTTTAAGGGAAAATTTTATGCTTTACCTCAAGCTCCACAAATATATAAAGAATTATTAATGGTTGGAGGATTTGATAAGTATTTTCAAGTTGCTCCATGTTTTAGAGATGAAGATGCTAGAAGTGATAGAACTCTTGAGTTTTATCAATTAGATTTAGAAATGAGTTATGTAGAAGAAGATGAAATATTAGAATTAGGAGAGTCAATATTTTATGATGTATTTAGTAAATATTCTGATAAAAAAGTATCTCCTAAACCTTTTAGAAGAATTGAATATAATGATTCAATGGAAATGTATGGAACAGACAAGCCTGATTTAAGAAACCCACTTATAATTAAAGATGTAAGTGATATATTAAAAAATACTACATTTGGACCATTTAAAAAATCTATAGTTAAAGCTATTAATGTTGATGGAATAGGTAATAAATCTAACTCGTGGTTTAATGAAGTAGTTGATTATGCTAGTAGCATAGGAATGCCTGGGATTGGATATTTGACTTTATGTAGTGATGGAAGTTTTAAAGGACCAATAGATAAATTTTTGACATCAGAAGAAAGAGAAGATTTAATAAAATATTTAGATATGAAAGAAAATAGTGTGGTTTTCTTTATAGCAAATAAATCTTTAAAAGTTGCTCAAAAATTTGCTGGTCTTATTAGAACTGAATTAGGTAGTAAATTAGATTTAATAGATAAAGATAAAATAGAACTTTGTATAATTAATAATTTTCCAATGTTTGAATATGATGAGAAAACTCGTAAGTATGAATTTTGTCATAATCCATTTAGTTTGCCACATGATACGAATATAGAGTATAATAAAGATAATATTGAAAAAGTTTTAGCTTATCAATATGACTTTGTTTGTAATGGTAATGAAATGGCTAGTGGAGCTATCAGAAACAGTAATTTAGATTCACTTGTTAAGGGATTTGAAGTAGTTGGTTATATAAGAGAAGAAGTTGAAAAAAGATTTAATAGTTTATTTACTGCGTTTAAGTATGGATGTCCACCTCATGGAGGAATGGCTCTTGGCATAGATAGAATATTAATGATTATAAAAGATGAAACTAACTTAAGAGAAGTACAAGCATTTCCAACAAGTACAAGTGGACAAGATTTAATGATGGGTAGTCCTAGTGTACTTATGCCAAAACAACTAGAGGAATTGGGCATTAAAATAAAGGAGGAGTAATAATGAGTAATTTTACAAAAGAAATGATAGATGATTATGCTGATAAATTACTTATAGGTTTAACTGAAGAAGAAAGAACTAATATTCAAGAAGAATTTGATGAAATAGAAAAGAATATGGATTTAATTAATCAAATACCAAATATTAAAGATACTGAACCACTTAGTTATCCATTTGAGATGGTTGTAGATGACTTAAGAAGTGATGATGAAGTTGGTGAAGAAATTCCTATTGAAGAATTGTTAAGAAACTGTGATCAATATGAAGGTAGAGAAGTAGAAGTACCAAAGGTGGTGGGATAATGATAACTAAAAGTATAAAAGAATTACATGAGGATTTAGTAAATAAAAAAGTTACTTCTAAAGAATTAGTTAGTGAATCACTAGAAAAATGTCATAGTATTCAAGATAAAACTAATGCTTTTGTAACTATTATAGATGATGCTGAAGGAAAAGAAGTAACTGATGAATTAGTGAGTGGTATTCCGTTTGGTATTAAAGATAATTTTTCTACTAAAGATATTTTATCTACAGGAAGTTCTAATACATTAAAAGATTATGTTCCATTCTTTGATGCTACTGCTGTATTAAATTTAAAGAAAAAAGGAGCAGTAGGTGTAACTAAAACAGTTATGGATGAACTTGGAATGGGAGGAACTGGTACAACTGGACATACTGGTGTTGTACACAATCCATGGAGTTATGATAGAATGACTGCTGGAAGTTCTGCAGGAAGTGCTGCTAGTGTTGCTTGTGGATGTTATCCTTTTGCTCTTGGTAGTGATACAGGAGATTCAATTCGTAAACCTGCAGCTTATTGTGGAATAGTTGGATATAAACCTACTTATGGAATGATTTCAAGATATGGATTATTTCCATTTGCATGTTCTCTTGATACAGTTGGAGTACTTTCAAGAAGTGTAGAAGATGCAGCAATAGCAGTAGATGCTATGAAAGGAATAGATCCTAAGGATATGACTTCTTGGGATTCAAGTGATATAGAATTATATAATAGTCTTAATAAAGATGTTAAAGGTAAAAAATTATTATATATTAAAGAGATTGTTGATATTGATAATTATGAAAATCCTAGTGATGAATTAAAGAATCATTTAGAAAACTTTAATAAAACTATTGAGTTATGTAAGAGTTTAGGAATGAGTGTTACTGGTGTTAGTATAGATAAAGTATTGTTAAATGCAGTAGCTAGTGTTTATGTAGTTATTTCTTGTGCTGAAGCAACAAGTAATATGTCTAATTTAACGGGTATTATATTTGGCCCTAGAGGTAATGGAGAAAGTCCAATGGAAATGATGAAAGATCACAGAACTAAAGGATTTTCACCACTTATTAAAAGAAGATTTGTAATTGGATCTTATGTACTACAAAGAGAAAATCAAGAAAAATATTTTATAAATGCTAAACGTGTAAGAAGATTAATTGTTGATAAAATGAATGAATTATTTGAAGAATATGATGGTTTAATTCTTCCAGTAGGAAGTGGACCAGCTAAGTTTATTGAAGGTAGTAAAAATGCTTTATCTGCTTCAAATAGTATTTTAGAAGAGCATTTACAAATAGGTAACTTTGGTGGATTCCCATCAATAACAATACCAAATGGATTTGTAAGTAATTTACCTGTTGGAGTAAATATTACTGGTAAAGTTAAAGATGATATTAATGTATTAAATATAGCTTATGCTTTAGAGAGTAATATGGAATATAAAAATCAACTTGCAAAGGAGGTAGAATAATGGCATATAAAGCAGTTATAGGATTAGAATTTCACTGTGAGATGAAATCTAATACAAAAGTATTCTCAAATGCAAGAAATAGTTTTTCAAAAGTATCTAATGAAAATGTTGCTCCTATAGATATGGCATTTCCGGGAACTCTTCCTGTTGTAAATAAAACATGTGTTAAAAAAGCATTAATGATGTCAATGATATTAAATTGTCGTCAACCTGAGTATATGGAGTTTGATAGAAAAAACTATTATTATCCAGATCTACCTAAGGGATATCAATTAACTCAATTTTTTAATCCAGTTGGAGTAGATGGAAAAATTGAAATAGATGTTAATGGTACTAAAAAAGAAGTATTAATTCATGATATTCATTTAGAAGAAGATGCTGCTTCATTAGATCATTATTATAATACATCAACAATTGATTATAATAGAGCAGGTGTTCCATTACTTGAATTAGTTACTGAACCTTGTCTTCATAGTGCAGATGAAGCTCTTGCATTTTTAGAACATATTAAGAGTATATATGAATATACAGATATCTCTGAATGTGATACTAAAAAAGGACAAATTAGAGCAGATGTAAATGTATCAATTATGGATGAAAATGATACTGAATTTGGCACTAAAGTTGAAGTTAAAAATGTTAATAGTTTTGATGCTATTAGAAAAACTATTAATTATGAAATAAAGAGACAAAGTGAATTAAAAGATGCTGGAAGATATGATGAAGTAGTTCAAGAAACAAGAAGATGGGATGATGAAAGTGGTACTACTATTCATATGAGAAGTAAAGCTGATGCTATTGACTATAAATATTTTACTGAGCCTAATATTCCTAAATATAAAATAACTAAAGAATTATTAGATGAAATTAGAAGTAAAATACCTGTTCTTGCTTATGAAAGAAAACAAAAGTATATAAATGAATATGGTTTATCTGATTATGATGCTGGAGTATTAACTAAGAATAAAAAGATATCTGATTATTTTGATTCTTGTATCAAACTTGGAAGTGATGCTAAAAGTGCATGTAACTGGATAACTACTAGAATAATGGGTGAACTTAATAAATCAGAAGAAAATACTATAGAAGATTTATTTATTACGCCTGAAATGTTAAGTGAATTAATTAAGTTAATTAATGATAAAAAGATTACTAATAATCAAGGTAAAGAAGTGTTTACTCATATGTTAGAAGAACATTTAGCACCACTTGAAATAGTTAAAAAATATGATATGGGTGTTCTTGAAGATAGTAATTTAATTGAAACTTTAGTAAATGAAGTAATAAGTGAAAATGAAAAAGCTATTACTGATTACCATAACGGAAGAACTAATATGTTAGATTATTTAGTTGGACAAGTTATGAAAAAATCTAGAGGTAAAGCTAATCCAGTTGAAGCTAAAGAAAAATTATTAGAAAAAATAAAATAACTTTTGTTATTTTATTTTTTTAATGGCATAGATTTTAATAAAGATATTGAAATAATAATATTTTGATGATAAAATTATTGTAAGAATAAGGAGGATAAGTATGATAGATATTTTAGTTCAGTATAGATGGGTGTTTTTAGTAGTTGCGATTGTTCTTTTATTCGCTATTATAGGATTTATTGTACTTGGAAATAAGAAAAAGAAATCAGATGCTGAAAAACCAAAAGAGGAAACTCCAATTGATCAAACAAAGGAAAATAGTGTTCCTACAGATGGACCAACTATGCCAATGGGTAGCGATGTTCCGACAAGTGCTACTCCAAGTTTAGCTAGTGAGCTTGCATCAACAACACCAGAAAATTTCAATGTGTTTGCATCTGGTAATGAAACTGATAGTATGATTGCTCCAACTGAGGAAGTTGCAAAACCTGAAGAGCCAACTTTAGTTATTCCTGATCCAAGTGTTGCGCCTGAAGAACCAGCTCCAGTTCAAGAAGCTCCTGTTGCACCTGAAATGAATGCTCCTGTAACACCAGATGTTACAGCTCAAGTAACAGAAGCACCAGTTGTAGAAAACAATGCAGTTCAAGCTCCAGTTACATCTGAAGCTCCTACAGTGCAAGATAATACAAATATTACTAACTAAAAAAGGATTTATCCTTTTTTTATTTTTATATTGAATTTTTATGTGAAATTTGATATTATCTTACTGAAAGACGAGTAAAATACATATTATTTCATAGAGAGTTAGTGTTTGGTGAAAACTAATAAATAATTATATTTGAAGCTACTTTTATTATTGAGTTAATAGCTCACGTGTTTAAAGCGTTAATTTAATTAGAGTTAAATAAAGGATGGTACCGTGCATATGCACTCCTTGTGCTGTTCTTTTTTTATTTGTGAGGTAATTATGAAGGAAGATGTATTATTAAAATTAATTTCTGCTAATAAAAAAGAAAGTCATAAAATTAATAAAGCAATTGATAAAGCAATTAGTAAAAATGATTTTGGACTTTTAGATCAGCTTAGAGCTAAAGAAAGAGAAGTAAATGAACGTTCTTTTCAATTATATGAAATGATAGCTCCATTTAAATGTAAAACTAGTTTAGATAAAAAAGTTGGTTTACTTGAAATAGAAAAATTTAAATATTATATTTATTCTTTTGAACACGAAAAGATAGTTGGAACTATTGAGTATAAAGATACTACTCTTGGTTCAGAAAATGTTGGTTATAAAATATTTTCTGATTATAGAAGACAAGGTTTTGCATCAAGTGCACTTAGAATTTTATGTAGAGAATTATATTCTCGTGGAATTAGAAGCTTTACTGCATCTATTGATAATACTAATGTCGCGTCAATTAAAACTATTAAGAATGTTGATCCAGAAGTTGTGTCTGCAAATGATGTTAGAATAGTTTTTAGAGTAGATACACAAAAAATATTTGTTGAAGAAAAAATGGAGGAAATGAAATAATGAATATTAAAGATTTATATATTAACTTTTTTGTAAGTAAAGGACATAAGCAAATACCTAGTGCTCCAGTTGTACCAGAAAATGATCCTAGTGTTCTTTTTAATACTGCTGGTATGCAACCATTAATTCCATATTTAATGGGACAAACTCATCCTTATGGAACTAGACTTGTTGATTATCAAAAATGTATTAGAACTAATGATTTAGATAATATAGGTGATACTTATCATCATACATTCTTTGAAATGTTAGGTAATTGGTCATTAGGTGATTATTTTAAAGATGAAGCTATTAGTTGGAGCTTTGAATTTTTAACAAAAGTATTAAATATTCCAGTAGAAAGATTAGCTGTTACTGTATATGCTGGTAGTGATAATATTCCATTTGATGAAGTATCTTATAATAAATGGTTAAGTTTAGGAATTAGTGAAAAAAGAATAGCTAAGACTGTTGATGATAATTTTTGGATAGCTGGTGAGACTGGACCATGTGGACCTGACTCTGAAATGTTTTATTGGAGAAGTAATGATCCAATTCCTGAAACTTTTGATACTGAAGATGAAAGATGGGTTGAAATCTGGAATGATGTTTTCATGCAATATAATAAAGATGAAAATGGTAATATAACTGAACTTCCAAAAAAGAATGTTGATACTGGAATGGGAGTAGAGAGAACTACTGCTATACTTGAAGGAGTAAATGATAATTATTTATCTAGTATATGGAGTGATGTTATTGATTTAATTAGTGAAATATCTAATTTACCATATGAAGGCAATGAAAATAGTATGAGAATTATTGCTGATCATGTTAGAACAAGTGTATTTATTAGTGCTGATCCTGCTGGTGTAAAACCTAGTAATGTTGGACAAGGATACATATTAAGAAGATTAATCAGAAGAATGATTAGACATGCTAAAAAATTAAATATTGATATTTCTAGTGATTGGGAGCAAAGATTAGCTAAATTAATTATTCAAAAATATAAAAAATATTATAGTGAATTAAGTGAGAATGAAAATGTTGTTCTTGAAGTATTAAAAAATGAAAAAGAAAAATTTAATAGAACTTTAGAAAAAGGTTTAAGAGAATTTGAAAAAGTTGCTTCTAAAAATGATAATATTGATGGACAAACTGCTTTTCATTTATATGATACTTATGGTTTTCCAATTGAATTAACTATGGAACTTGCTAAAGAAAGAAATATGAGTGTTGATGAAGAAGGTTTTAAAGAAAAATTTAAAGCTCATCAAGAATTATCTAGAACAGCAAGTGCTGGACAATTTAAAGGTGGATTAGGTGGACATAGTGAAATTGAAACTAAATATCATACAGCAACTCACTTATTAAATGCTGCTTTAAAAGTTGTAGTTGATGAGTCTGTTCATCAAAAAGGAAGTAATATTACTAGTGAAAGAATGAGATTTGATTTTAGTTGTGATCATAAATTAAGTGATGAAGAGAAAAAGACAACTGAGGATTTAGTTAATAAATGGATTAGTGAAGGCTTAGAAGTCAAATGTGAAGAGATGAGTAAGGAAGCAGCTATTAATAGTGGAGCTGAATGTATGTTTATTGAAAAGTATCCAGATGTTGTTACTGTTTATACTATTGGAGATGTTTCTAAAGAACTTTGTGGTGGCCCACATGTTAAGAACACTAGTGAACTTGGACATTTTAGAATTACTAAAGAAGAAGCTAGTTCAGCTGGTGTTAGAAGAATAAAGGCAGTACTTGAATAGATGAAAGAGTTATATTTAATTAGACATTCTGCTCCATTTGTTAAAATAAAAGATAGAGGTAAAATACCATTTAGTGAATTTAGTAAGAACATGATTTTGTCTGTTGAAGGTGAGAAAAATGCTTCTAAGCTATGTAATATTCAAGAACTAAGTGGTGTTGATGCTGTTTATTCTAGTAATTCATCAAGAAGCATTGAAACAGCTAAATATGTAGCTGAAAATAATAATTTAGAGTTAATTGTTGATAATAGATTAAATGAAAGAGAATTTGGCATTACATATATAGATGAATTACCTAAAAATTTTAATTATAATCAATTTAGGGATGAAAACTATAAATTAGAAAATGGTGAATCTTTAAAAGAAGTGAATGAAAGAATATATAATTTATTAAATGAAGTAAGTGGAGAAAGAATAGTTTTTTGTATTCATGGAGTGATGCTTATGAGTTATTTACAAACTATTTGTGATGTTAGCTTTAAAGATGATAAGTTCAAAGTATCATTTAATGGTAAAGAAATAATGAATGGTATTATGAGTAATCCTGATGTATTTAAGATAGTTTTTGATAATGATAGAGTTATTGATATACAAAGAATAAATGTAATTTAATACTTATATAATTTTATAGGAAGTGAGACAAATGAATTTTTATGATTTTACACAAGAAGAATTAGAGAGTTATTTAATAGAAAATGGATTTAAAAAATATAATGCTACTCAAATAATAGAGTGGGTTTATGAAAAGAAGATAACTGATTTTAATTTAATGACTAATTTAAGTAAAAAACTTATTTCTTTTTGTAATGAAAATATTAAATTTGAAGAATTAAGTGTTGTTAAAGTTGAAAAGAGTAATCTTGCTAATAAATATCTTTTAGAATTATCTGATCATAATAAAATAGAATGTGTACTTATGAATCATGATTATGGATATTCATTATGTGTTTCAAGTCAAGTTGGATGTAATATGGGATGTTCTTTTTGTGAGAGTGGAAGACTTAAAAAAGTAAGAGATTTACGTTTAAGTGAATTAGTGTCTCAAGTTTTGTGTGTAAGCAAATATGAAAATATTAGAATAGATTCTATAGTTGTTATGGGAATTGGAGAACCTTTTGATAATTTTGAAAATATTAAAAGATTCATTAAAGTTGTAACTAATAATAAAATGATTAATATAGGGCAAAGACATTTGACTATATCTACTTGTGGACTTGTACCTAAAATTTATGAATTCGCTGATTTGGAAACAGGTGTAAATTTAGCTGTTAGTTTACATGCCCCTAATAATGAAATTAGAGATAAGATAATGAAAGTAAATCATGCTTATAAAATAGAAAAAGTTATGGAAGCACTAGATTATTATATTAAAAAAACTAATAGAAGAGTAACAATAGAATATATAATGTTAGAAGGAATAAATGATAGTGATAAGTGTGCTTATGAGCTTGCTTCTCTTGTAAAAGGAAAACTTATGTATGTGAATTTAATACCTTATAATGAGACATCTAATTTTACAATGAAAAGAAGTAATGACTTTAAAATAAAGAGTTTTTATGATATACTTAAATCGAATAATGTAAATGTAACAATAAGAAAAGAAATGGGTGGTAATTTATCAGCTGCCTGTGGACAACTTAGAGCTAACAATATGGAGGAATAATATGAAGGCATTTTATCAAACTGATGCTGGTAAAGTAAGAAGTCACAATGAAGATTCAGTAACAATTATTAAAAATTTAAATGATGAATATTTAGTAGTAGTTGCTGATGGTATGGGAGGACATAAAGCTGGAGAAGTAGCTAGTTCTTTAGTAGTTGGTGAACTTGGAAAGAGATTTTCTGAATTATCTAGCATTGGAAGTAAAGAAGAAGCTGTTATTTGGTTAAAAGAGATTATTGATGAAATAAATGTTAAAATACTAAGATATGCAGAAGAACATGTTGATGCTAATGGCCTTGGTACTACTTGTGTATGTGCAATACTAACTAAAGATTTTCTTATTTTTGGAAATATAGGAGATTCTAGTGGATTTGTATTTAAAAAAGGAAAATTATATAAAGTTACTAAAGATCATACACTTGTTAATATGCTTTTAGAGAGTGGAGAATTAACTGAAAGTGCAGCTATGACTCATCCTCAAAAGAATGTATTAATGAGAGCACTTGGAGCAGCAGAAACTATTGAAATGGATATTTTTGATGTTGAAAGAGATGTTGATGGGGTGTTCTTATGTAGTGATGGTTTAACAAATATGTTAACTGTAGAACAAATGGAAAAAGTATTAAATGATAAAGATCTTGATTTACAAGATCAAGTGGGAAAAATGATAATGAAGGCGAATATGCGTGGGGGAACAGATAATATTACAATAGCATGTATTAGATTCGGTGGTGAATAAGTGTGATAGTTAAAGGTTCTATTATAAATGATAGATATCAGATAATTAAGACATTAGGTGAAGGTGGAATGGCTAATGTATATTTAGCTCATGACAATATATTAGATAGAAATGTAGCAGTTAAAGTTTTAAGAGGAGATCTTGCTAATGATGAAAAGTTTGTTAGAAGATTTCAAAGAGAAGCTTTATCAGCTTCTAGTCTAAGTCATCCTAATATTGTTGAGATGTATGATGTTGGTGAAGATGATGGTCAATATTATATAGTTATGGAATATGTTGATGGTAAGACTTTAAAACAAGTTTTAAAACAAAGAGGTCATTTATCAATTACTGAAGTAGTTGATATTATGCTTCAATTAACTGATGGTCTTGCTCATGCACATGATGCTTATATAATTCATAGAGATATTAAACCTCAAAATATTATGATTTTATCTAATGGAATGATAAAAATAACTGATTTTGGAGTAGCTACTGCGTTAAACTCAACTCAATTAACACAAACTAATTCAGTTATGGGTACAGTACATTATTTACCTCCAGAACAAGCTAATGGTAAAGGTTCTACTGTTAGAAGTGATATTTATTCTATGGGAATAATGATGTATGAATTATTGACTGGTTTGGTTCCATATAAGGGTGAGAGTGCTGTTGAGATAGCATTGAAACATCTTAGAGAACCACTTCCAAGTGTTAGAAAAGTAGATCCAACAATTCCTCAATCTATTGAGAATGTTATTATTAGAGCTACTGCTAAAAATCCTAAAAATAGATATACTGATGCAAGAGAAATGCATGAAGATATAAAGACTGCTTTAGATGATTCTAGAAAAGATGAAAAGAGATGGGTATATAAGTATCCTGAAAATGATTTAGAAGAAACTAAAAAGTTAGATGATGATTTAAAAGATCTTGAAAAGCAAGAACAAATAATTAAAAAGAAAAAAGAAATAGAGTTAGAAAAAGAAGAAATGGCAGAAAATAAAAAATCAAATAAATTATTAATTGTTTTAGTTAGTATTTTTACAGCAATTATTTTGACTATTACTGTTGCGATGACAATATATTTTAAGAAGAGTGAAGTTAAAAATGTTATGATTCCTGATGTAAGTAATAAGAGTGCTAAAGATGCTTCTAATGAACTTACTGATAAAGGCTTTGAAGTAATAACTGAGTATAAATATGTTTCTAGTAGTACTATAGAAGAAGGAAAAGTTGTAAAGACTAGTCCTGAAATTGGTACTAAGAGAAAATCTGGTGCTAAAATAACATTATATTTAAGTTCTGGAGAAGGTAAATATATTGTAGAAGATTTTACTAATGAAAATTATTTAGTTGCTAAAGGAAAGATTGAAGCTCAATGTGAATGTAATGTAGTAGTTGAAACTGAAAAAGTAGAAGAAGGAAAAGATGTTAAGGAAGATATTGTTTTAAAAACTGTTCCTGGTGCTGGAGAAGCTAGTAAATTAGGTGATCAAATTAAAATAATTATTCCTGAAGTTGAATATAAATATCCTGATTTTACTAAAGGATATACTATTGATAAAATAGAAGATTTTGCTAAGAAGCATGAATTAAAATTAGAATATAAATATCAAGAAACTACTAGTGTGCCAGAGGGTACAATATTAAAACAAAATAGAGCTGCTGATTCTATTGTTGCTCCTGGTGTAACTCTTGTAATTACTATTGCTCAATCACCTGAACCTACAGAAGAGGATACTACACAAGAAGGTGAAATCACTGAAGACAATGGAATGGATTAGTCTTAATAATGGGGGGAAAATGAATGGTAAGATAATATGCGTTAATGCAGCAATACATAAAGTTTTACTTGAAAATAATACTATAATTGATACTAAAGTAAGAGGAAAATTAAGAAATGATAAAGTTCATCCAGTAGTTGGTGATAATGTAGTTGTTAATACACAAACTAAAACTATTGAAAAAGTTGAATCTAGAAGAAATTATTTGGAAAGACCACTTATTGCTAATATAGATAAATTACTTATAGTGATGAGTACATCTATTCCAGTATTTTCTTCTTACTTAATTGATAAATTTTTGGTGATAGCTTTTGCTAATAAGATTGAACCTATCATAGTTATTACTAAGACTGATATGATAAGTTTAAAAGAAAAAAATGATATTAAAAAATATATTAGTTATTATAGAAAACTTGGTATTAAAGTTTATATAAATACTAGTGTAAGCAAAATAAAGAATGAATTTAAGGATTCAGTTGTTGCTTTATGTGGTCAGACTGGAAGTGGAAAATCTAGTTTATTAAATAGAATTGATGCTTCATTATCTTTAAAGACTGGAGAAGTTTCACTTAGTTTAGGAAGAGGTAAACATACTACTAGACTTGTTGAATTATTAGAAGTTAATGGTGGTCTTATTGCTGATACTCCTGGATTTAGTTCTTTAGAAATAAGTGTTCCAAGAAAAGATATAAAAAAATATTATCCTGATTTTAATAAACCTTGTAAATATAGATCTTGTTCTCATATTAAAGAAGATGGATGTGAAATTATTAATCTTGTAAACAAAGGTAAAATTCCTGAATGGAGATATGAAAATTATATTAAGTTTATGGAGGAAGTTAAATCATGAAAGTAGGAGTATCAATATTATCTTCTAGTATTAAAGCAGAAGATATTGTTAAAAAATTAGATGGAAGTAGTGCTGATTATATTCATGTTGACATTATGGATGGAAAGTTCGTAGAAAATAAAACATGGACTTATAGTGAAGTTAAAAAAATAGTTAGTTATTCTTCTTTACCATTAGATGTTCATTTGATGGTTAAAGATCCAGCTAAATATATAGAAGATTATGCTTTATTAAACACTACTAATTTAATATTTCATTATGAAGCAGTAAAAGATATAGAAAGTATGATTTCTTTAGTAAAAGAATATGGTTTGAAAGTAGGTATAGCAATAAATCCTGAAACTAGTGAAGAAGTGTTATTTCCATACTTAAAAGATATAGATGTAGCTCTTGTTATGAGTGTTGTTCCTGGTAAGAGTGGACAATCTTTTATAGAAAATACTCCTTCTAAAATTAAAAATTTAAAAGAAGAAATTATTAGACAAGGAGTTAAAACTATAATATCTGTTGATGGTGGGATTAATGATGAAACTGGTCTTTTGTGTAAAGAAGCTGGGGTAGATATGTTAGTTTCTGCTTCATATATTCATAAAGATATTGTTAATAATATAAAAGTTCTTAAAGATTTATAGTATATTTTTTATAATATTATACATAATATATAGTGGTGAATGATATGTATAATAGTTATTTGAAAAAAATGAAATTTATTAATACTATGTATGAAGAATATATTCCTCCTGAAGAGGAAGAATTTGATAGAATAGAGAAATATAGATAACATGCCTATTGGCATGTTTTTGTTTATATGATAAAATGAAGATGGTGAAGAATATGAATAGGAAAATGTTTTATATTATTTTGTTTGCTCTTATTTTTATGCTTGGATTATTTACATTATTTAGTAATTTAGGAAAAGATAAAAATAATATAGATGATAAAGATAAAATTATTGAGGGTAAATATATTTCTAAAAAGTATATAATTGATGAAAAAGAAATAAGTGATGAAATTAAAGTTAATATAAAGAATGATAGTATTAAAACATTTGAACTAGAACAAATGGATAAACTAGGAGATAATATCAAATTTGGAATATATAAATATATTATTAATGATGATATTAAATATTTAGTTGATTTAAGAAATGATACTAAAAAAGCAAATATATATTTTAAAAATAAACTTATTGCTAGTTATGAATGTGAAACTTATGGATTAACTGAAATATCTAACTATGGTGAACATTATATTTTAAGTGAGCAAGTAGAGTTTTATAACAATAATTATATTATTGATGGAAGTGGTAAGATTAAATATATGTTTCATGGAACATTTACTTATGATGAAAAAAATAATTACTTAAATATATTTGAAATGGATTATGAAAATACTGTTTTGAAAGTATATCATTTTGACTTAAATAAGAATGATTATAAGAAGTTAGATTTTACTTTAGAATATGATTATTGTAGTGATAAGGTATCTAAAAAGTATAATATGACATTTTGTTTTGAATAAAAGTGAAATTATTTCACTTTTTTTCTTTTGTTTGATATAATAATTACGAAATAGAAGGAAGGAAAATATATATGAAAATATTAAGTGTTAATGCTGGTAGTTCTTCTTTAAAATTTACATTATATGAAATGCCAGAAGAAGAATTATTAATTAGTGGTTATATTGAAAAAATCGGTTTGAAAGATAGTTTTTGGACTACTAAAATTAATGGAAAGAAAATTAAGGGAGAAAAACCTTTAAAGAATCATAAAGAAGCTGTTCAAGTTTTAATTGATGAATTATTAAATAATAAAGTTGTTGAATCTTTAGATGAAATTAAAGGTATTGGACATAGAGTTCTTCATGGTGGTGAAAAGTATTCTGATTCTGTAATAATTACTGATGAAGTAATTGAAGATGTTAAAGAATTAACTAAATTAGGTCCTCTTCATCATCCAGGAAATTTAGCTGGTATTGAGGCTATGAAGAAAGCTTTACCTGAAGTACCAATGGTAGCTGTATATGATACTGCTTTTCATCAAACAATGCCTAAAGTAAATTATATGTATCCAGTTCCAATGGAATGGTATACTGAATATGGTGTACGTAAATATGGTTTCCATGGAACAAGTCATAAATATATTACTTTAAAAATGAAAGAGAAATTAGGTAAAGATGATGTTAATCTAATTATTTGTCATATTGGTAGTGGTGCTAGTATTAGTGCTATTAAAGAAGGAAAATGTTTTGATACTACAATGGGTATTACACCATTAGATGGATTAATGATGGGTACTAGAAGTGGTGCTATTGATCCTTCAATCCTTGAATATGTTTCTAAAGAATCAGGACGTTCATTAGAAGAATTAACAAATGATTTAAATAAGAAGAGTGGATTACTAGGTATATCAGGTTTTTCTGATTGTAGAGATGTTGAAGCTGCTCGTGAAAATGGTGATGAGAATGCTGCTTTAGCATTAGATATGTATTATGATAGAATTGCTAAATATATTGCTGAATATTATATTAAATTAGATGGAAAAGTTGATTCTATAGTATTTACTGCGGGTGTTGGTGAAAATGGAGTAGAAGCTAGAAAAGAAATCATTAAAAGAGTTAATTGTTTAGGTATTTATTTAGATGATGATAAGAATGATAAGATAGCTTCATATAAAGATGAATGTGAAGGAATTATTTCTACTGATGAATCAGATGTAGTTGTTAGAGTTTTACCAACTAATGAAGAAATAATGATTATTAAAGATACATATAATCTTGTAAAATAGAAAAGAGAAGGTAATGAATAATATTTATAAATCAATCTACAATGAAATTAAAAGATATAAAAAAATATATATTGCTAGACATATAGGACCTGATCCTGATGCTTTTGGAAGTCAAATGGCGTTAAGAGATTCTATAAGACTTACTTTTCCTGATAAAGAAGTGTATGCTGTAGGAACTACAGTTTCAAGATTTAAATATTTTGGTAAAGTAGATAAAGTTAATTCTTATGATTATGAGAATTCTTTATTAATAGTTGTTGATACTCCTGATATTAAAAGAGTGGATATAGATGAGTTTTTATCTTTTAAACATGTTGTAAAGATTGATCATCATCCACTAGTTGATGTTTTTGGGGATGTTGAATATATAAGAGAGGATGCTAGTAGTGCTTCTGAATTAGTACTAGAATTACTTGAAAATACTAAATTAAAATTAAGTGAAAGTATAGCTAGTAAAATATTTATTGGAATAGTTAGTGATACTAATAGATTTTTATATGGTACTAATGATAAAACATTTCTTACTGTGAGTAATCTTGTTAAGAAATATAATTTAGAAACAGATAAACTATATAATTTAGTATATAGTAAACCATTAAGTGAAGTAAGATTAATGGGATATATTGCTTCTTCATTAAAAGTAGATAAGTATGGATTTGCTAATATATGGATAGATGAAGATATAATTAATTCTTTTGGAGCAGATATAAGTGCTGCATCTAATATGATTAATGACTTCAATAATATAAATGAAATTATAGTATGGACTTTTGTTACTTATGATGTTAAAAATGCATTGTATAAAGTAAATATAAGAAGTAGAGGTCCTGTTATTAATGAAATAGCTGCCAAATATAATGGTGGTGGTCATAAATTTGCAAGTGGTGTAAGAAATACTGATAAATCACAAATTGAAGAATTGTTAAAAGATTTATCTGAAGCTTGCCGTGAATATTTAGAAAAGGATGATAAGAATGGAAATAATTAGTGTAGAAGAACCAATTGTTGCTGTTAGAGTTAGTCAATATCCTGATGATAAAAAAAGTGAATTTTTGATTCTTGGTAGAAGTAATGTAGGTAAAAGTAGTTTTATTAATACGATTATTAATAGAAAGAATTTAGCTAGAACTAGTTCTAAACCAGGTAAAACACAAACATTAAACTTTTATTTAATAAATAAAGAATTTTACTTTGTTGATGTTCCTGGATATGGATATGCTAATACTAATAAAAAACAAATTGAAAAGTTTGGTATTATGATTGAAGAATATTTAAAACAAAGACAAAATTTGAAACATGTTTTCTTATTAGTTGATTATAGACATAAGCCAACAGAAGATGATATTTTGATGTATAAATTCTTAAAATATTATAATTTACCAGTAACAATTATTTGTACTAAGTATGATAAAGTTAATCGTTCTGCTAGAATAAAACAAGATGAACTTATTAAAAATACATTGACTCCAGATTTGGGTGATGAGATAGTTAATTTCTCTAGTGTGACTAAATTTGGAAAAGACAGAATTTACGAAATCATTGAAAATATAATAAATAAAAACTCTTGATATTCAAGAGTTTTTAATATATAATGATTGTAAAGAATAGAGGTTGTTATTTATGAACAAAAAGAATGGTTTTACTTTAGTGGAATTGTTAGTAGTAATTGCAATAATAGCTATTTTAAGTTTACTTGTAGTGCCTAGTGTTATTACAGTAAATAAGAACATTAATGAAAGACTTTATAATCAAAAAACTGATTATGTAGAAAGAGCTGCTGAATTATTTGCAACTAATAAAGAAGATATTTTTAATGGAGCAGAAGAAGTAAAGGTTTATGTTTATGAATTACTTGCTGCTAACTATTTAGAAGCTGATAAGACTTCTGAATGTCCAGATAAAGATATATCTGGTAAATCAATTGGTAATCCTACTGGTATTAGTGTTAGTGAAGCTAATAAATATGGATGTATGATTAATCCGATTGATAAAACTAGTATGAATAATGATATGGTTATTTTAAGAAAGAAAAGTATAGGAGTAGTTGCTGAGATTGTTCCTGTTGGAAAAACAGATACTTCTACTACTATTAGTGATAATTCTGATACTTTAGTTAATACTGTTTGTGATTTAATTGGTAGAACTGGAGCAGATAGACTATATGCTAAATGGGGTACTGGAGATACTGATTATTGTTGGTGTAAAGTTGTTGATGGTAAAGCTGTTTTATATAAAGCAAAAGTTGAAAAAACTGGTTCTGTTTATACAATTACTGGTGATGGAATAAATGAAAATGATCATCCAACAGCTTGTGTAATTGCTGGTTCTAATCCAAATAATTATTTAAAGTATGGTAGTAATAAAGCTAACTGGAGAGTAGTTGGTTTATATAATTTAGATGGTTCTATTTCAGCTAAAATGATTACTTTAGATCCAGTTGATGATTAATAAAAAAATAACAATATTAAGTCTATTAATATTGTTTTTTTATGTTATAATTTTAATGGGAGAAAAAATATATGGAAGATTATTTTAAATATAGATTTGGTGATGATATTAGTTTTAATCTTAATAGTGGTGACTTTATATCTATAATTGGAAATACTAATGATTTATTTGTGTTTACTCTTTTATATGGTCATAAAGAGTGTAATCTTTTTGTAGGTGATAAAGAATTTAATCAAGAAAATAAAGATGAAATTAGAAGTAGAATGTGTGTAGTACTTTATAAATATTTAAATATTTTTAGTGGTGAGACTGTAAGAGATGAAATTGCTTTTGGATTAGAAAGTTTAGCTATGAAAAAAGATGATATGACTAATTTGATTGAGAGTGAAAGTAGACTTTTTAAAGTAACTTCTATATTGGATAGAGATCCTAATAGTTTAGGATTAAGTGATAAAGTTAAGATTAAAATATTATCTGCATTAATTATAAAACCTAAAGTTATTGTTATTGATAATTTATTAAGTGAACTTGATTATAATGATAAGATGTTAGTCTTAGATATATTAGATGAGTTTAGAAATAATGGTGGTATTGTAATTAATGTTACTAATGATATGGAAGAAACTTTATTTTCTGATAGAATAATTATTTTATATAATAAAAAATTAGTATGTGATGGTAAGACTCTTAGTGTATTAAATGAAGAAAAGTTATTAAAAAGACTTGGTCTTGGTTTACCATTTATTGTAGAGTTAAATAAATATTTGATGGATTATGGTATGATTGATAAATATTATTTAACTGATAAGAAATTGGTAGGTGCATTATGGAAGTAAAGTTTGATCATGTAAGTTTAATTATTAATGAAGGAACACCTCTTGAAAAGACTATATTAAATGATGTTTCTTTTGAAATTAAGAATCCTGGTATATATGCATTTTTAGGTGCTTCTAATAGTGGTAAAACTGCTGTTGGTGATTTGATTAATGCTTTAATGGCTCCTACTAAAGGAAGTGTTAAAGTAGGTAAATTTATAAATGATGGAAGAAGAATAAGAAATGTTAATAAATTAAGATTTGAAACTGGATATGTATTTAGAAATCCATATGATATGTTTTTTAATAAAACAGTTAAAGAAGAAATAGAGTTTAGTATTAAGTATTTTAAATATAAAATGGATAAGATGGCTATTAGAACAAGTGATGCTTTAAAACTTGTTGGTTTAGATGATTCTTATTTGAAATTAAATCCTAAAATATTAACTTTAGTTGATGCTAAAAAAGTTGCACTTGCATGTGCATTAGTTTGTAATCCAAGTATTATTATATTAGATGAATTTACTAATGGACTTAATAATAAAGATAAAAGTGAACTATTAAGATTACTTAGAATGCTTAAAAATAAATATAAAAAGACTATTATACTTTTAAGTAAAGATACTAATTTCTGTTATCAAATAGTTGATCAAGTATATATAATGAATTTAACTAAACTTGTTGCTAGTGGTAAAAAAGAATTACTTGAAGATAGTGATTTTATATCAAGAATTGGACTTGAAGTTCCTTTAATAGTGAAATTTGTAGATGAATGTCGTAGTAAAGGTCATGAAATAAATTATTATTCTAATATATTAGATTTACTAAAGGGGGTTTATAGAGATGTATTCTAGAAATTCCTTTGGTTCTTATTATCCAGTTAATTCTATAATTCATAAATTAAATCCAGTTATTAAATTATTTAATTTTTTGATAGTTATAGTTTTAATAATATTAAGTAATTCTATTTATGTTAATTCTTTTATATTAGGTTTACTTATTATAATGATGTTACTTAGTTATGTACCATTTAATTATTATTTTAAGACTTTTTGGTTTTTAAGATATATTTATATTTTGATAGCTTTTGTTTGTGCATATTTTAGAACTTCTATGCAATTTTGTTTAATATTGATAATGAAAATAGTTATAGTTGTTGAATATATTAATTTATTATCTTATACTACTAGTCCTCATGAGAGTGAGTATGGTATTGAGAAGTTTTTATCTATGTTTAATATATTATATTTACCTGTATCTAAAATAGCTTTTAAAATTAATTCTATGCTTAGATATTATCCATTAATGTTAAGTGTTGAATATAATACTTTAAAAGCTGCGGCTAGTAGGGGAATTGATTATTATCATAGTAATATTATTAAAAGAGTTATTATTTTCTTAAAATTACGTTCTAGTGTTCAAAGAAAAACTAAAGATAAAAGTAAAGAAATAAGATTTGCTAGTGAACTTAGATTATTTAATATAAGGAGAAGAAGAACTATTTATAGAAAGAATAGAGTTGGATTTACTGATATATTTTTGTTATTATTTCATTTGTTATTTATATATGTATATTTAAGTGAGATGGGTATAGTATGAGATATTTAGTTAATTTAAGTTATGATGGTAGTCATTATTATGGTTATCAAGTTCAAAATAATAAACCTTCAATTGAAGGAGAATTAGAAAAGAATCTATCTAAAATATTTAATGAAAAGATTAATACTATAGGTGCTTCTAGAACTGATAAAGGAGTGCATGCATATAATCAATATTGTCATTTTGATACTTTAAAATCTATTAAAACTAAAAATTTAGCTCATAGTTTAAATTCTATGATTAATGATGATATTTATATTAAAAAAATAGTTAAAGTTAATGATGATTTACATGCTAGATATAGTGTTGTATCAAAAGAATATATATATAAAATTAACATTGGAGAGTATAATCCTATTGAAAAAAATTACTGTTTGCAATACAATAAGAGTATAAGTAGAGAATTGTTAGACAAATTTGTTTTACTTATGAGTGGAAAACATAACTTTAGAAGTTTTACATCTGACAATGATAAAGATAATTATGAAAGAGATTTAAAATTAGAATATAAAATAAGTAATAAAATATTATATTTGAAATTTAATTCTAGTGGATTTTTAAGATATATGATTAGAAATATTGTTGGATTATTATTAGATATAAATGATGGTAAAAAGTCAATAGAAGGCATCAATGATATATTTAATAGTGAGAATAGATGTAGTGCTGGAAGATGTGCTTCTCCAGTGGGGTTATATTTAAATAAGGTAAATTATAAATAAGGAGTGGAAAAATGGATAAAAAGTTACTTACGGGGATTGTGGTTTTGTGCAGTTTATATGTTGGTTTTGTTATTTATGCTTGTACTAAAATTTATATTGATGATAAAGATATGAGCGATATAGATTTAATAGCTGCTTATGATAGTGATAAGTATTTGACTAAATCAACTGATTTTGGAGAAGATACTAAAAAAGAAGACAAGAAAGATGATTCTTCTATTAAAGAGGAAGAAAATAAAACTACTGAAGATAAAAGTGATACTAAAACTGATGAAAAAACAGATGATAAGGAAGATGCAAATAAGTATTGTACAGATAATAAACTTAAAATAGCTAAAAAATTACAAGATTTTGAATCTAAAATTACTTATTATCAAGAATCAAGTAAGATTAGTGACTTTAATTATTGTTTCTATGATACTAATATGACTGGTGTAATATATATTGCTGAAACAAAAGATAAAGATCCAGTTTATGCTTATGATATTAATAAAGATATTGTATATAAAACTAATAAGACTCATAACCTTTATACTGAAAGTAATGTTAGTTATTTAAATGCATATTTATATGGAGTAGAATTATTAAAGAGTGTTAAATCTACTGGAAAAATGATTTTAGTTTCAGAAAAAATAGATGTTTTAAATTATACTCCTAGTGATACTATGGAATTTGTATTCGCTAATTGTATTAAAGGTGATAATGCATGTACTTCAACTACATATTTATTTAATAATAAAGAGTATAGTGAAGTAGAAAGATACTTAGTTAACTTTAAAACTAAAAAGTATACTAAAGTGACTGAATAGGTTAAAAGATTAATTCATTTCGAATTAATCTTTTTTTATGGTTTATCTTTATTTTTTTTATAATATTTGATAAAATAAAACATAGAATAGAAAGGTATAGGTTTTTTGTATGTTAGGAAATATTATAACAATTAATAAAAATAGTGCAATTGTTAAAATAAATAAAGATAGCGAAATTAGTGATTTAATAAATATGCATGTTATATTTGAAGATGATAATAAAAAAATTCTTGGAGAAATAGATTCTATTCTTGAAGATACTATTAAAATTACTTTTTTAGGAGAATTAACTGAGAATGATTTTATAGGTGGTTTAATTAAAAAGCCAAGTATGAATGCTAAATTAAGAATTATTAATGATCAAGAATTACATATATTAACAGGTAATCCTGAAAGAGCAATTCAATTAGGAGTTAGTCCTTTATATAATGATTTTCCACTTAATGTAAGTATAGATGAATTATTTTCAAACCATACTGCTATATTTGGTAATACAGGTAGTGGTAAAACTTATGGTATATGTAGAATAATACAAAATATATTTCCTAATTCTCAAATAATACCTTATAAAGCTAATTTATTTATATTTGATTCTTATGGTGAATATATAAATGCTTTTAAAGATATTAATAAAAATAACCCATACTATTCATTTAAAGTAATAACTACTAATACGAATAAACCATATGAAAAATTAAATATACCAGTATGTTTATTAGAATTAGATGATATGTTGAATTTATTAGAAGCAACTAATTTCTCTCAAATAGCTATGGTTGAAACTATGCTTACTTATGTTAAAATGTTTGCTCGTGAAGATAATGAAGCTAAAGATTTTAAAAATCATATTTTAGCTAAAGCAATAATATCAATTATGTATACTAATCAAACATCTTCTAAGATAAGAGATCAAATATTTGAAATATTAAGTGAGACTAATACTGAAGAGATATCTTTAGATACTGAAGTTCCTGGGATTGGATTTACTCGTAGATTTAGAAATTGCTTTGATATAGATAGTGAAGGAAGATTTGCTGAACGTAAGATAATATCTGATTATATTCAACAATTTATACAAGAAGATAGAAAATGGAATTACAATTCTGCTGGAGTTTGTTATTCTCTTCATGATTTAGAAGTTGCTTTAAACTTTACTTTATATAGTGAAAGATATTTACTTAATGAAGCTATGTATGATAGTGCGATGAGTTTAAAAGTTAAACTTCATAATTTAGCTAGTAGAACTAATAGTCAATTCTTTTCTTCTGATAGGTATATTACAATTGACGAATATATTAAGAGAATTCAAATTAATGGTAATAAGAAGAGTCAAATTGTTAACTTTAATTTAGAAGATGTTGATGATAGATTTGCTAGAACTGTTGTTAAAATATTTGGACGTATGTTTATGAAATATACAAGAAGTTTAGAAAATAGAGCATCTTTTCCAATTCATATGATTTTAGAAGAAGCTCATAGATATGTTATAGAGAATGATGATAAGAAATTACTTGGATATAATATATTTGAAAGAATTGCTAAAGAAGGTCGTAAATATGGTTTAATAATGGATATTATTACTCAAAGACCAACTGATTTAAATGAAAATGTTATTAGTCAATGTGCTAATTTCTTAATATTTAAAATAAATCATCCAGCTGATTTAGAATATATTGCTAAAAGTGTTCCTAATATGAGTGAAGATGTAGTTGAAAAACAAAAGACACTTCAATCAGGTACTTGTGTAGCTTTCGGTAGAATATTTAAAATACCTATGATAGTTAAGATGGAGAAAGCTTGTCCCCCACCTACAAGTGCTAACTGTGAAATATATAATAATTGGATGGTAAAATTAAAACAACAACAATAAAGATAAGGATGTGACGTATAATGTATGATTTAGGTAGTCATTTTCATATAGATGTTAATAAAGGTAAAACACCTACATCTTGTGTATTTAGAGGTAATTATTATAGGATAAGTATATTATCTGACTCTTTAATTCGCTTTGAATATAATTTAAAAGGAGTTTTTAATGACTATCCTACATTGTTTGCATTTAATAGATCTTTTGGTGAACCTAAAGTAACTGTTACTGAAGATAATCAAAATATTGTTATTAAGAGTTCTAAATTTATATTAGAATATCAAAAAGAAAAACCTTTTACTGGAGATAAATTAGTTCCAGATAGATATTTAAAGGTTAGAATACCAGAAAGTGAAAAATCGTGGTATTTTAATCATCCAGAAGTTAGAAATTTTGGTGGTACTAGTTATAGTTTAGATTATATGAAGAATCCACCTTTACTTGAAAAAGGATTGTTTTCTTTAGATGGATTTGCAACTTTTGATGATTCTATGACTCCTATACTTGATGATAATGGTAATGTTACGTTACCTAATCCAGATGTTATAGATACATATTTATTTATATATAATGGTAATTTTGGTGTTGGATTAAGAGACTATTTTAATTTAACATCATTGCCACCACTTATTCCTAGATATGCTCTTGGAGTATGGTGGGCTAAGAATGAAGAATATGATGAAGAAGGAATACAATCTCTTGTAGAAAACTTTAAAAGAAATAAAATACCTATGTCTATATTATTGTTAAATAAATATGCTAGAAATAAAAATAAATTTTCTGATTTAAGTTTTTCATTTGATAAGAGTATTTTTCCTGATCCTAGTGCAATGAGTAAATATTTACATGATAATAATATATATTTAGGATGTAATATTAGAACTGATGGTGTTCTTAGTATAGAAGAACCTAATCATAGTGAATTTATTAAAATATATGATCAAGATACTGATAAAAATATTCCTATTAATGTTTATAATTCTAAACTTATAGATGGTTTCTTAAAAGGAATAATTGATCCATTCTTAAATCAAGGTGTTGATATGTTATGGATGGATGATAATAATATTAATGATAGACTTAGAAATTCTGTTATGGCTTATTATTTATATAATAACTTTAATAATAATATAGCTAAAAGAAATTTATTAATGAATCGTAATTATGGAATATGTCCTCATAGATATTCAGTATTATATAGTGGCAATACATATATTAATTGGAAAACTATTAAATATTTACCTTTTTATAATTCTACTGCATCAAATATTGGTGTTTCTTGGTGGAGCCATGATATTGGTGGATTTAAAGGTGGAGTTGAAGATGCTGAACTTTATATGAGATATATTCAACTTGGTACTTATAGTCCAATTCTTAGAATAACTAGTGAAGGTGGAAAATATTATAAAAGAGAGCCATGGAAATGGGATGTTAAAACTGAAACAATAGTTAAATATTATTTAAATTTAAGACATAGATTAATACCATATTTATATGCTGAAGCTAAAAAATATTCTTCAATTGGTTCACCACTTATTCAACCTTTATATTATAAATATCCTGAAACTTATGATGAACCACTTTATAAAAATGAGTATTATTTTGGAACAGAATTATTTGTTTGTCCTATAGTTAGTCCTAAAAATGAAGTTATGGATAGAGTAGTTCATAGAATATTTTTACCTAATGGAGTTTGGTATGACTTTAAGACTGGTAAAAAGTTTATGGGAGGTAAAAGATATGTTACTTTCTATAAAGATGAAGATTATCCTGTGTTTGCTAAAACTGGTGCTATAATACCTATGGCAGTATTAGATAAAGAAAACTTAAATGATACTTCTAGTCCTAAAACATTACAAATTGATATTTTCCCAGGAAGAAGTAATACATATAAATTATATGAAGATGATGGATATTCTCTTCATTATAAACAAGGTGAATCTTTTACAACTGAAATAAATTATTATTATAAAGAGAATGATTTCTCTGTTTCCTTAGAACCAGTTGAAGGATATGATGCTAGTAGTGTTCCTGAAACAAGAAATTACGTAATTAATTTTAGAAATACTAAACCTACTAATGGAGTTCAAGTATTTGTTAATGAAATAAATATTCCTTTTGAAAGTCATTCAGTTGAAAATGATTTCATAGTTGAATTTAAGAATGTTAAATTAACTGATAAAGTATTAATATTCTGTAAAGGAAAAGATATTGAGATTGATTCTTCTAGAGCTATAAATGAAGATTTAGATGGAATTATTAGTGACTTAAAAGTTGATACTGAGATTAAAGTTAAATTGGCTGATATATTATTTAGTGATAGTGATATTAAAGCTAAAAGAATTGCTATTAGAAAGTTAAAGAGGGATGGACTAGAACCAGTATTTATAAAAATGTTTATTAAGTTGCTTGAATATATTGCTGAGTTATAGTATAATACATACATATTTGTTGACAGAAAAAGTAGTAAATATCTTATTTATTAATAGAAAGTTAGTGGGTGATGGAAACTAATATAAACTGATATTGAACTTGTTTTCTATAGAATAATCGTACATTGGCGTTAACAATAAATTAAGATGCATAAGACTTTATGAATTAAGGTGGTACCGTGGGAATATCTCATCCTTAAGTTATAAAGTTTTTATTTTTGGAGGAATATATGGAAGTATTATGGGCTATTTATGATTTTTTCTTTCTGTATTTACTAATATTTATTATTTATACAGTATTTATTAATAAAAGAAAGAAAAACTTTTCTACACTGAAAAAGAATGATGAAGTTGTTTTGTTTGTAAATAGATATGGTATTGATGTAGAGAAAGTTGGTTTTAAAAGAATTAAAAAGTATTTAGCGTTGATTAATTCATTTATTATAGCTTTTTCTAGTACAATAATTATTCATGTTGATGGGTTATTGTTAAAAGTTGGAATAGGTTTTGTAGTTATTATGATTATGATATATTCATTATATGAAATAGTTGGTAGAAAATTAAAGAAAATGGAGGGTGATAAAAAATGTACAACTGTAAAGAAATCGAAGAAAAATGGCAAAAATATTGGTTAGATCATAAAACTTTTAAAGCAGTTAATAATGGTGGAGATAAACATTATTATATTCTAGTTGAGTTTCCTTATCCTAGTGGTAATGGACTTCATGTAGGACATGTTAGAAGTTATACTGCTCAAGATGCTAAAGCTAGAATTAAGAGAATGCAAGGATATAATGTTTTATATCCAATGGGTTTTGATTCTTTTGGTAGTCCTGCTGAACAATATGCTATTAAGAATCATATTCATCCATCTAAAGCTGTAGAAGAAAATATTAAAACATTTAAAGGTCAAATGATGAGTTTAGGTTATTCATTTGACTGGGATAGAGAATTTGCTACTAGTGATCCAGAATATTATAAATGGACTCAATGGCAATTCTTACAATTTTATAAACATGGTATGGCTTATAAAGATACTATAGCTGTTAATTGGTGTCCTACATGTAAGACAGTTTTGTCTAATGAAGATAGTTCTGGTGGAGTATGTGAAAGATGTGGAACTGCTGTTACTCAAAAAGAGAAATCTCAATGGATGCTTAGAATGAGTGATTATGCAGAAGACTTATTAACTGGACTTGAAAATACTAATTTTGCTGATAAAGTTAAATTAGGACAAATTAATTGGATTGGTAAAAGTAGTGGAGTCGAATTAGATGTTGATATAGTAGGTGGAGGTAAATTCTCTGTATTTACTACTTGTATTGAAACTGTATATGGTATTACTTTCTTTGTAATAGCTCCTGATGGAAAATTAATTAAAGAATTAATGCCAAGAATTAAAAATCAAGATGAAGTTAAAAAATATATCGAAGAAACTGCTTCTAAGAGTAATATGGATAGAACAGAATTAAATAAAGAAAAGACTGGATGTTTGATTGAAGGTATTAAAGCTATTAATCCTATTAATGGAAAAGAAGTACCAATTTTCTTAGGAGATTTTGTTTTAGGTAGTTATGGAACTGGAGCTGTTATGGCTGTTCCAGCTCATGATCAAAGAGACTTTGAATATGCACAAGCACATAATTTAGATATGTTACAAGTTATTGATGGAAGAAGTGTTGATGAGTGTGCTTTTGAAAAACAAGATTATTTAGGAAAAGGTTGTAAATTAATTAATAGTGAAGAATTTACTGGTATGACAGTAGAAGAAGCTAAAGAAGCTATTACTGAAAAATTAGTTAATAGAAAAATAGCTCGTAAAGTTAATAATTATAAAATGAGAGATTGGATTTTCTCAAGACAAAGATTCTGGGGA
>OJAW01000036.1_pt1 | contig 106410 bp, 112 predicted proteins | sample 1589151 | NCBI WGS metagenome assembly OJAW01 (sample SAMN03283290) | human gut metagenome | biome: human-associated habitat; material: feces | host: Homo sapiens | place: Peru | collected 2012
ACGCATTATATATAAAGTTGAAAAGAAAGATGATTAAATCTGATATAAAAAAAGGAGATATTTATTATGCTTCATTAAATCCTGCTATTGGAAGTGAGCAAAAAGGAGAAAGACCAGTGGTGGTTCTTCAAAATGATTGTGGCAATAAATATAGTCCGACTGTTATAGTTGCTCCATTAACAAAGATAATAAAAAAAGAAAAATTACCAACACATATTTTAATTCATAGCAATGATTTTTTAAGGTATAATTCTTTAATTTTATTAGAGCAGATTAGAGTAATTGATAAATCAAGAATTATCAGTTATATGGGAAGTTTACTAGATTATCAATTAGATAAAGTTAATAGAGCATTAGTAGATGTCTTTGATTTTGATATTATAAGTTATTTAAAAACTTATGGAATAGGAGAGAATTATGTTCAAAAGAAGAAAAGATTATATAGTAACTATTATAGCGAATAATTACAAACAGGATGTTCAAGTAAAAGCAGAAGATAAGAAAATTGCTGAAAATATGGTTGATAATGTTTTACTTGGTACAGATTTATTTGATTTTAAAAATAAATGTGACTACGAACTAAAAATAAGAAGAATGAAAGGAATGAAAAAATAAATGCAAGTTAGAGAATTAGATGTAAAATTTATTAAATTTTTATTAAATTTAAAGGCTATTAATTATTTAAAAAATAAAAAAATAATTGATGAAGACACTTATGAGAAGTCAAGAGTGCAAATAGAGAAAATCGCACAATCGTAATTATATAAAATAGTTTGTAATATTAACGTGTGAAAGAAAGGAAGTGATTTAGTTATGGAAATAACGTTAATCAAGAAAAAAGAAGAAAGAATCGATAGGAGAACTGGCAAACCTATTGAAAGAATGAGAGTAGTTGCTTATGCGAGAGTAAGTACAGACAACGACGAACAATTAAATAGTTATGAATCACAAAAGAAATATTACAAGGAAAAAATTATGTCTAATGATGAATGGAGTTTTGGAGGTATTTATGCAGATGAGGGAATATCAGGAACACAAGATTTCAAAAGAGAAAATTTTATGAGAATGATAGAAGATGCCTTAGAAAATAAATTTGACTTAATATTAACAAAGTCAATATCAAGATTTGCAAGAAACACACTTGATACCTTGAAATATGTCAGACTTCTTAAAGAAAATAATGTTGCAATTATTTTTGAAGAAGAGGGAATAAATACTTTGGAAATGAGTGGTGAATTATTACTAACTATATTAAGTTCTGTTGCCCAACAGGAAAGTGAAACTATTTCTTCACATGTTAAATTAGGCTTAAAAATGAAATCACAAAGAGGAGAATTAGTTGGATTTAATAATTGCTATGGGTATCACTACGACAGTAAAACAAATAAGATGATAATTATTGAAGACGAGGCTTCAATAGTAAAATTAATATTTAAAAATTATTTAGATGGACACGGATGTGATTATATTGCCAAACTACTTACTGAAATGAAAGTCGAAACAAGAAGAAATAAAGGAAATTGGCTACCTTCTACAATTATGAAAATATTAAAAAATGAAAAATATGTTGGAGATGTACTTCAGGGTAAAACATTTACAATTGATCCAATTTCTCATAAAAGATTAACTAACTATGGTGAAGCAGATCAATATTATATGAGAAATCATCATGAGCCAATAATAAAAAGAGAAGATTTTGAAAAGGTTCAAGAAATAATAAAAAATAGAGTTGGTGCAAGAGCAACGGGTAGGAGATTAGGAAATATTGGGAGAAAATATACTTTTAGTGGTAAAATTAAATGTGGTTTTTGTGGAAATACTTATGTCAGACGTGCGATGTATTCAAAACAAGGAAGTACTTGTATTTGGGATTGTTTATTAAATATTAGAAGTGGTAAGGAATCTTGTGAAAATAGTAAAGCAATGAGGGAAAACTTATTAGAAAACGTATTTGTTGATGCTTTTCATAGATTATGCAATAATCAGAATATGGACAAAGATCAATTAATAAAAATAATTACTTCTGCATTAAGAGATGATAGAAATATAGAAAAAGTTAAAAGTTTAGAAAAAGAAAAAATTAATATCGAATATCAGCAACAGAGATTGATAGATTTGATGATTGATGGTACAATAGATAAAGAAAGTTATAATAAGAAAAAAGTAACCTTTGATAATAAAAAGGAAAAAATTGATAAGGAAATCGAACAATATAGACTTCTTACAGAAGACGAAGATAAAGTGGAGTCAGGAATAAAGAAAATAAAAGAAGTAATAGATAGTAACAAATTATTAGATGGATTTGATAGAGATGTGTTTGATGCATTAGTTGATTATATAATTATTGGTGGATATGAAAATGGAAAAAAAGATGATTGTATGATAAGATTTATATGTAAGACACAATTTGATGATACTCCAAGAGAAGACTTAACAAAACAAAAGATTATTGACAATAACGATATAATGGATTATAAGTGCAATTCATTTATAAATATATTAGATTTTTATAGCAACCAACAATTTTTTTACTTTTATGTTGATGAGAATGGTAAAAAAAGAAAGAAAGTAATTAATAGTGTAAGGGTTAGGGTAGAAGTAGAAAAATAAACATATCAATTACACACACAGTACCTTGATAGTTTGTGTTAAATATAGTGTATTTAAACAATACGCATAGAAAAAAGTTACTATTCATATCCAATACCCAACACACATGGAAACAATATGTATTTTAAAAAGAAACTAACTTTCCTTCATTGTTCAAAGAATAACAATTTGTTATAATAAAAATGTATTAATTAGGTTGCTAAAAATTAATATGACAATTAGAACGACTAGGGTTTATAAGATTAAGCAACTGATCTTATATGCATATATGCGGAGATATACTTTTAAGTATGTCTCTTTTTTATTTTAGAAAGGAAAAATTATGAATGAATTACAAGAAGAAAAACAAATAGATAATTTAATTTATGAGATAAGAGGAATAGAAGTTATGTTAGATTCTGATTTAGCAAAATTATATGAATGTGCTAATGGGACCAAAACTATTAATCAAGCTGTAAAAAGACATATCAAAAAATTTCCAGAAAGATATATGTTTCAATTAACTAAAGAAGAATATATTAAGTTAAGGTCACAATCTGGGACCTTAGAAGTTGACGGAGTAGGAAAACATAGTAAATATTTACCTCATGTATTTACTGAACAAGGTGTTGCTATGCTAGCTACAGTTCTTCATACAAAAGTTGCTGATGAAGTAAGTATGAAAATTATAGATGCTTTTGTTTACATGCGAAAATATTTATCAACCAATAATAAAAATAATATTTTAGTAAATCATGAAGAAAGAATATTAAAATTAGAAGAGTCACTTAATAAATTTTCTAGTAAACAAAGTTCAATAATATATGAAGGAAAAATATATGATGCAAATAGTATCCTACTAGATATTTTAAATGATGCAAACGAAGAAATAATAATTATTGATAACTACATAAACAAAGAATTATTAGACCTATTAAAAGACATAAATACTAAAATAATAATGATATCTAAAAACTTTAATGAAGAATTAATAAAAAAATATAAATCTCAATATAAAAATATATGTTTCATAGATAATAATCCATTTCATGATAGATATATCATAATAGATAAAAAAGAAGTGTACATAAGTGGAATGTCCCTAAAAGATATCGGTAAAAAATATAGTTATATCAATAAAATAAATGAAGAAATTTTTATCAAAGAATTACTAAAAAGAATAAATGATGTGATACAATAAAAATATAGAAAAGAGGCTAATATGAAAACAATATATTTAATTAGACATTCAGCACCATTTATTGAAATTGACAATTATAGAGATTACAAAAATGTTTCTTGGGATGACTATAACAGAAATATGATTTTATCAAGTAAAGGTGAGGAAAAAGCTAAAAGTTTGTGTGATATATCTGAACTTAATAATATTGATGCAATTTATTCAAGTGATTCTTATAGAGCAATTGGTACAGCCAAATATCTAGCAGAAAAGAATAATTTAAAAATTAAGTTAGACAAAAGAATAGATGAAAGAAAACTAGGCTGTGATAAAGTATCAGAATTACCAGATAATTTTTCAGCTAATTCATTTACAAATAAAGATTTAAAATTTAAAACCGGAGAATCATTAAATGATGTGGATAAACGTTTCCAAGAATTTTTAAATGAAATGCTAAATGGAAAAGATCACAAAATAGCTTTAGTTATTCATGGAATGATTTTAATGTCTTATCTACAAACAATGTGTAATTTTGAATTTAATGGTAATACTTTTAATATTACATTTAATAATAAAGAAGTAATAAATAGAAGATTCAATAACCCCGATGTATTTAAAATAGATTATGACGATAGTAATCAAGTAATCGATATTACAAATATTGAAATTTAAATTAAAAATCTTCAATATTTATTGTTTGTTAAAAAAAATTGCGCTACTTCCAAAGTAATTTTATAGATAATTTTTGTTAAAAATATATAATTAAAATAGTTAGGAGTAAATAAAAATGATTGGCAAAAAAATATTAGAACTCAGAAAGAAAAACAATCTTAGTCAAGAAAAATTAGCAGAAAGTATAGGAGTTTCTAGACAAACTATTTCTAATTGGGAATTAGGTGAAACAAGCCCTGATTTAAAACAAGCTGGAGAGTTATCAAAAATCCTAAATATTTCATTAGATGAACTTGTTGGTAACGAAAATATTCTTCTGGAAAAAGTTACGAATACCGAAATTAACTCTAACATTATTATTAAGCTAATTAAAATATCAGGAATCACCTTAGGATTAGTCTTGTTCTTTGTTTTGGCTATTGTTGTATTTGCAATTTTATTTAAAAACTATTATACTGCCGAACCAACCGCAACGGGCATTGCAAGTACCTGTTATTATAATAATGAAATAATTACAATTAACGTAATGAAAGATTTACAAAATCAAAAACTAACTATAGAACCCTCAAATTATGATTTTGCCAAAAAATTTGATACTTCAAAATATAATGATGAAAATAAATTGTTAATAGATATAATTGAATATATTGAATCCAATGATGGAGTGTGTTCAAAAAAATATTAATGTAAGAAAGGTAAATAACTATGAATTATATTTTAAAAGTAGAAAACCTTGAAAAAAGTTATCATAATCATAAAGTACTTTCAAATTTAAATATGAAAATTGAAGAAGGAGCTATTTACGGATTAGTAGGCAGAAATGGTGCAGGAAAAACAACATTAATTAGAATAATCACTGGATTGCAAGCGCCTACAAAAGGTAATTATGAAATATTTGATATAAATTATAAAAATTCTAAAATAAAAAAACATTTAAGAACAATAGGTGCTATTATTGAAAAGCCTGCGTTAATAGAAAATATGACAGCTAGAGAAAACATAATTGAACAATCTAAAATAGTTGGTACAATTCAAACAATTGATATTGATGCTCTATTAAAATTAGTTGGTTTAAATGATACTGATAATAAAAAAGTAAGAAACTTTTCATTAGGTATGCGACAACGCTTAGGTATTGCTATTACATTATGTAGTAACCCAAAATTTATAATTTTAGATGAACCAATTAACGGACTAGATCCGGAAGGGATAATAGCTATCAGAAAATTAATTTTAAAATTAAATAAAGAACAAAACATTACATTTTTAATTTCTAGTCATTATCTTGATGAATTATCCAAAATTGCTACAAATTATGGTTTTATAAAAAACGGTAAAATTATTAAAGAAATAAGTTCAAAAGAATTTAATGAAAAAAAACAAATAAAAACTGAATTAATTGTTGATGTTCCAAAAACTGCTATAAAATATTTTAAATTAAAAAATTTGCAATATAAAATAATAGATAATAATACCTTTGAATTATCAAACATAACAAATATATCAAATTTAATTTTAGAACTATCAAATTTGAATTGTTCAGTAAAGAATATTAAAAAAACAGAAGAAACTTTAGAAAATTATTATCTCGATTTAATTGGAGGAAAAGAGAATGATTAATCTTTTAAAAGCCAATTTTTATAAAATGAAAAAAAGCAAAGCAATCTGGATAGCAGCATTATTAAGTGCAATAGTAGCAGTTTATTATATTAAAGACAACTATAACATTTATCACGATAGTTTAGAATTAGTAAATATTAATAGTATGATATTTAATTACCTTCCAGTATTCGGAATAATTGTATCTATTTTAATAAGCACAATTTTAGGCTTTGATTATTCATATGGATCCACCAAAAATAAAATAATTGCAGGTCATAGTAGAATTAATATTTATTTAAGCAATTTATTCTCTATATATATTGTTAATTTGTTAGTTTATTCGGTTTATTTTTTTATAATTTGTATATCAGGAATTGTTTTATTTAAAAATTTAACATTTAATTTAGAATTTATAATAAATATCTTAATAATTCTTTTAATTGTTTTATCATATGTATCTATTTCAACATTTATAGTAATGATAATTAGTAACGAAATTGTAAGTCCTGTAATAAATGTAATAAATGCCTTTTTCTTAATTTTAATAAGTTTCGTTTTATTAAGTGCCTTATCGGAATTAAAATATATTCATAGTGATGATGGTTATTACTTTAGTGATGAAGGACAAAAAGTTACTGACACAGAAAATCCTATGTATATAAAAGGTATTAAAAGGGATATTTACAAATTAACAGTGAATATTTTGCCAACAGGCGAAGCATTTCAAAAATCTCGTGCTATGAATACTAAATCATATGTAATAATATTTTTTTCATCATCTTTAGTAGTGGCTATTAACACTTTAGGAATATATCTATTTAGCAGCAAAGAATTAAATTAAACAAGTACAATTTATATTGAATCAAAAGGTGGAATTTGTACATAATAAAACTACCCAAATAACTTTATAAATGATATAATGTTGTTAATAATAATATAGGGTGGTTTTATGAAAGAAAAAGAACGTAGTTCAAATTATGAATTAATGAGAATAATATCAATGATTATGATAGTTACTGGACATTTAATTACTCATGGTAATATGTTAAATAACTGTACCAATATGGCAATTAAACGTATACTAGAATTTATCTTTGATACATTAGTTATTCACGTTAATTCTTTTATTTTGCTAACAGGATATTTTCAATCAACTAATAAATTTAAACAATCAAAATTATGGTCACTAATAAACTCTAGTTTATTTTATCGAGCAGGCATAATGCTAGGACTTTTCCTATTATTTAATGTTTCATTTGATAAAGCAACTATAATAAGAAAATTATTTATTCTAAACTTAGATGAATATTGGTTTATAAAACTATATATATTTATTTATATATTAAGTCCATTCTTAAATATCCTAATTTCCAAGTTAGAACAAAAACAATATAACTATTTATTAATAATTATGTTTACATTATTTAGTGTCTTACCTTATTTAACTGGATGTAAAGCATTTGATAATAATGGATACACTTTATATAATTTCATATTCTTATATTTAATTGGAGCATATATTAGAAAATACCCAATCAAAGAGTGGTATATCTTTAATAAAATCCCAGATAACTTATATAAGATATTATTATACTTATCATTTATTTTTATCATAATTATCAATTTTAGTATAGAACAAACCACAAATATAATGCGTACCTATAGTCCTGTATATAATGAAATATTTGGTGGAGTCTATAATATGACCAGAGCTTATAGTAATCCTTTTGTAATTATCCAAACAGTAATATACTTTAGTATCTTTAGTACTCTAAATATTAAAAGTAATTTTATCAACAAATTATCTAAATTAACAATGGGAGTTTATTTAATTCATGATAATAGTATGATTAGATATCGTATTTATAATGTTTTTAAAATTACTCCAAGTATTCAAAATTCTTATCAAGTACTTCTGTATTTAGTTATCGTAACTGTAATTATATATGTCGTATGCTCTATAGTTGAATATATAAGACAGCTAATATTTAAAATAGTCTACAATTTTAAAATATCTCAAAAAATAAGAAATAAGTATTATGGATTTTTAGAAAAATGTAAAGTCTAAATAATGAAGTCTATACAAATATTTATTAACATTTTAAAATAATAACTCATATATTAAAAGTAAAAAGAAAAAGATTTGTAAGTTTTGACCCAGACAAAAGATAGATTAAATCTATCTTTTTATGTTATACTATTTAAGAAAAAAGGAGAAATAACTATGCGTTATAATACAGTAAAAAATGCTAATCAAATATTAGAAAAGAGTTCTTATTTAATTAAGAAACCAGAAAATTATAAAAATAAATGGAAAGATGTCTTTGGTAATAACAATCCAATTTGTTTAGAACTAGGTATGGGTAGAGGCAGTTTTATTATTGAAATGGCTAAAACTCATCCTAATACAAATTACATTGGATTAGAATTAGATGAAAATCAAACTGCTACTGCAATTACCAATATAAAAGAACAAAAAATTCCTAACTTAAAGATTATTTGTGCTAATGCTCAAGATATTATTAATATGTTTGGTAAAGAAATTGATACTATTTACTTAACTTTCTCTGAACCTTGGCCTAAAAAACAAGATGAGAAAAAAAGATTCACCTCAATTAATTATTTAAGATTATATGATCGTATCTTTAAAAAGAAAAAACATATTATTTTAAAAACTGATAATAAAATATTATTTGCTTCAGCCTTAGAAAGCTTATCAGAATATTGGTATACATTTACAAAAGTAAGCCTAGATTTACATCATGATGAAAGAAATATTGAAAATATAATGACAGATTTTGAAAAACAATATTATAAAGAAAATCGTCCAATATTTTATGTTGATGCTAAATTCGAAGATTAACATTGACAATACAAATGTTCGTTAGTATAATTTACTTAGGTGATAGACATGATTTATTTGAAAAACTTTAAACTACCAAACAATGAAATGGAAATCCATTTAAGAGATCCAAGACGAATATACAATGGTAATTACTATCCGTTAGGATTATTTTCAAGTAAAGAATTAACTAATATAGATTTTGAAAATATAACTATTTTTTATGGTACAAATGGTAGTGGAAAAACCACTCTTTTAAATGTTATTTCCAATAAATTAAATGCTAATCGAAATAATAGTATTAATAAAGGAACAAACTTTGATAATTATGTAAGGGTTTGCAAATTTGAAATGTCAGATAATAAACCATCAGAAATCAAAGTAGTAAGCAGTGATGATGTTTTTGATTATCTTTTAGATATAAGATCAATTAACAGTCACATCACCCGTCGTAAAGATATATTAGGCGAAGAATGGATAAAAAATAAATACACATCAAGTGATTATTCAATCAATGATTATGAAAAAATAAAAGCTTCTTATGATGCTAGACGCCAAACTCAATCAGCATACATTCGTAATAGATTAAGTAATAATCTTGTTGAACAATCCAATGGTGAGTCAGCATTAATGTTTTGGGAAAGAGAAATTAAAGAAAATGCTATCTATCTATTAGATGAACCAGAAAATAGTCTATCTGCTGATAATCAATTAAAATTAAAACAATTTATTGAAGATTCGGCTAGATTTTATAATTGTCAATTTATAATTTCCACCCATTCACCATTTTTATTAAATCTATTAGAAGCAAAAATCTATAATTTAGATCAAACTCCAGTATCTATTCAAAAATGGTCAGAATTACCTAATATGAAATTATATTATGAATTCTTTCAAGAAAGAAAAGATGAATTTGAAAATGAAAACTAAAAAATTAACCATTGCCTTTGAAGATAAAAATTTACTTATAGTTGATAAACCTGCTAAACTATTAACTATTGGAACCACCAAAGAGAAAGAGCGAACTCTTTATCATGAAGTTTTAACATATCTTCATAAGAAAAATCAAAAAGCATTTATCGTAAATCGTATTGATAAAGATACCAGTGGATTAGTCGTATTTGCTAAAAATGAAGAAACTAAAAATAAAATGCAAGATAACTGGTCAAAAGTTATTAGAAAATATTATGCAGTTTGTGAAGGAAAAATAAAAAATAAAGGTATAATTGAAGAGTATCTTAGTGAAGATAAAAATTTAAATGTATATACTACAACCAAAGATAAAGGGAAACTTGCTATTACTAAATATAATCCTCTTAAATTTACTAGTACTTATACACTTTTAGATATAGAAATTCTAACTGGACGAAAAAATCAAATAAGGGTAGGTTTATCAAATTTAAAACATCCGATTATTGGTGATAAAAAATATAACTCAAAAAGAAATCCTATTAGTAGATTGGGACTTCAAGCATATTATTTAGAATTTACTCATCCCAAAACTAATCAAAAAGTAATAATAAATATGCCTTTGAACGCATCATTTTCAAAAATATTTACAGAAGGAGAATAAACTCCTTCTTTTTTAAAATAGTCACTTAGTTGTCACATTATATTAATTATAATTAAATCATGAAGAAAGGAAGATTACTATGGAAATGTTAAAAGTAGAAAATCTTACAAAAATTTATGGTAAAGGAACTACTAAAGTTGTAGCTTTAGATAATGTATCACTTACTGTTGAAAAAGGAGAATTTGTCGCAATCGTAGGAGCATCAGGAAGCGGTAAATCTACATTGCTACATTTAATAGGTGGAGTAGATCGTCCAACTAGTGGTAAAGTTTACATTAATGGACAAGATATATTTTCTTTAAATGATGATAAATTAGCAATTTTTAGAAGAAGACATATTGGTTTAATTTATCAATTTTATAACCTAATTCCTATTTTAAATGTTAAAGAAAATATTTTATTGCCACTTCAATTAGATAATCGTGATTGTGATAAAAGTGATTTAAAAGAATTATTAAAATTACTAGGTTTAGAAAATAGAGAGAATCATCTACCAAATGAATTATCAGGTGGGCAACAACAAAGAACCTCAATAGGTAGAGCCTTAGTAACTAAACCAGCGATAATTTTAGCCGATGAACCAACCGGTAACTTAGATTCAAAATCAAGTGATGAAATAGTTGATTTACTAAAAAAATCTAATAAAGATTTAAAACAAACTATTATAATGATTACTCATAATCCTGAACTTGCTAAAATGGCAGATCGTATAATTAAAATCGAAGATGGCAAAATTGTTAGTGAGGAATAATTATGAAAGTATTAGATGAACTAACAATAAAAACACTTCTTCTAAATAAGAAAAGAAGCATTGTTACTATCATTGGTATTATTTTATCAGTAGCCTTAATTACTGCAGTAAGTTCAATGGTAGTTAGCTTTAGAGAAAGTTTTATAGATTTTGAAAAAAATAAAAATGGTGATTACCATTATAGTTTTGCCAAAGTAAAACAAGATGAAATAAAAGAATTTAAAAATAACAGATATATCGAATCATACGAGCTAGTAGAAGACATTGGTTATTCTCGTTTAGAAAATAGTCAAAACAACTATAAACCATATATTAAAATATTAGGTATTGATTCATCATCATACAAATCTTTAGGGATTGAATTAATAGAAGGTACTTATCCTAAAAAGACAGATGAGATAGTTATTCCTAGACACTTAAAAACTAATGCCAGAGTTGAATATAAAGTTGGCGATACAATCACTTTAAATATCGGTAAAAGAATGAGTGGAGATTATGAATTAACACAAAACAATCCTTATGATTCAGAGATAAAAGAAGAATTAAAAAATATTACAGCAAAAGAATATAAAATAGTGGGAATTATTGAAAGACCAGCAGATGGAATTGAACCGTATACTGCGCCAGGATACACAATGATAACTATGCCAACTAATAATAAAGATAACTATTATACAATTTATGTAAGATACACAAAAAAAGGTTTAAAAAACCAAGAAGAAGTAACTGCGAATATTATTAGAATGGATGAAAAACTATTTAAAGACAAACAAAATTTAAATCCCAATAATATTGATGAATATGAAGAAGCCTATAATAATTCAAAATATGAAACCACAAACAACGGTTATTTAATAGCATTAGAAACTAATACTTTTGGTGATGGTACAATGAAAGCACTAGGTTTAATTGCTACAATTGTTATCATAATTGTCATCGTAACATCGGTATTCTGCATTAAAAATAGTTTTAATATATCAATAACTGAGAAAATAAAAGATTACGGAATGTTATCAAGTATTGGTGCAACTAGTAAACAAATTAAAAAAAGTGTTTACCATGAAGCTTTCATTTTAGGTATAATTGGTATCCCAATTGGTATAATAAGTGGTATCCTTGCAGCATATACTTTAATTATAATTGTAAATAAACTCCTATCATCAGCTGATATGATTGTCGAAGGATTTTTAATATTTAAAACCTCATTTATAGCTATTATATTATCAATCTTACTTAGTACTATCACAATCTATTTATCATCAAGAAAAGGTGCAAAAATAGCCTCAAAAACATCTCCAATAACAGCCATTAGAGGAAACAATGAAATAAAAATAACTTCAAAAAAAGTTAAAAGTCCAAAGTATATCAGTAAATTATTTGGAGTAGGTGGAGATATCTCATATAAAAATATTAAAAGAAATAAAAAGAAATATCGTACTACAGTAATATCAATCATTGTATGTGTATCAGTTTATATAGCATTATCTTATTTTATAAATACTGCTTTTAGAGCTGTAAAACTAGAATATGGTGAATATTCATATAACTTATCATTATATTCTTTTAGTAGTAAAGAAAATTATAATGAAGATTATAATAACTTTATTAAAGTCTCAAAATTAGATAATATCAAAAATTATTCCCTTGTAAGACAATCTCTATTCGAAGTAAAAGGAATTAAATTTACTCAAGATGCCATTAAATATGCCGGATATAATGAAGGAGATAAAGAAACAATTATTACATTGTTATCAGTTGGAAAAGAAGAATATCTTAGGTATTTAAAAAAACTAAACCTTTCTTATGACAATGCAAAAAATAAAATAATTTTAATTAACAATTCAATATCCGAAATTAAAGCAAATAATAAAAAAATTGAATATGACTTAATAGACATTAAAAATGGTGAAACTTTAAATGGTACAATCGGTACTAAAAACTATTCTATAGAAGTAGCAAAAGTAACTAATCAAAGGCCATTAGGTTATGAAAATTATTATAGTGCTGGTGTTGGTATTATATCTGATGAGTTTATTGAAAATCTGGATAAAAATGATAGTATTCAAATGTTTATAGAAAGTAACGATGCTGATAAATTACAAGATGATGTAGACAAAATAATAAAAATATCTCCAAATTCAGATTACTCAGTAACAAATATTGATGCCAATGTAAAATCAGCTCAATCCCTATATACTGTAATTGCTATATTCCTATATGGATTTATTATAGTCATAGCTTTAATAGGAGTAACTAATATATTTAATACTATAACTACAAGTATTTCATTAAGAAGAAGAGAATTTGCCACCTTAAAAAGTGTGGGAATGACATCTAAAGAATTTAATAGAATGATCTTCCTAGAAAGTTTCTTCTACTGTACTAAATCTTTAATAATAGGTATCCCTATCGGAATAGGACTATCATATTTATTCTATATAGCTTTAACCAACCAAATCGGAATTAAGTACACATTACCATATAAGAGTATTATTATAAGCATAATAATAGTATTTATCTTAATATTTACTTTAATGAAATATTCCGTCAATAAATTAAAAAACAATAATATTATCGAAACAATTAGAAAAGAAAATATATAAGAGGGAGCAATCCCTCCTTTGTCATGTTATAATAAAAAAAGGAGTGAACCATGGATATATTATTAATAGAAGACAATCAAACCATAACTAAAGGTTTAACTTACACATTTAGTACCACCAATTATAATTTAGTATCTGCTTCTAGTATTGAAGAAGCTAAACAAATATTAACAACTAAAATCCCTAAATTAATCTTATTAGATGTAACTTTACCTGATGGAAATGGTTTTGATTTATATGAAGAAAAAATCAAAATATTAAATATTCCCACTATTTTTCTTACTGCTAAAGATACAGAAGATGATATAGTAAAAGGCTTAGAATTAGGTGCAGTAGATTATATAACTAAACCATTTAGCACCAGAGAACTTCTAGCTAGAATCAATCGCATCTTATCATCTAAACAATCAACAATTAAAGTAAAAAATATAACTTTTAATTTTGATAAAATGGAAGTATTTAAAAATGATGAAATAATAAATTTAACAAGTTTAGAAACAAAAATATTATATTTATTATTTACCAATATCAATAAAGTAGTAAAAAGAGAATATTTAATTGAATATATTTGGAATCTAACTGGTAATGATATAAATGATAATACAATTACAGTTTATTTAAAAAGAATTAGAGAAAAATTAGGAATAGATATTATTAAAACTGTTAAAGGAATAGGGTATCGAATAGATGAAGAATAAAGAAACAATATACATATTATTAATAGTCATAATTATATATTTAGCAGTAACTAATATTAACTATTATAATCAAATAAACATTTATAAACAAAATGAAAATATCTTTATTAATAATGTGTTAACAACTCTTAAAGATAAGTATCCCAATATAACCAAAACCGAAATAATAGAAATCTTAAATTCTAAAAATTCTCAAAATACTTTAAAAGAATACAATATTATAAAAGAAGATTTTGCTCTTTTAACCAGTCAAAATAATAATACTAAAAATATAATTATTAATAATGCCATAGTTTTAATATTTATTATTATAATTATTTTAGTAATGCTCTATAATAATCACTTAAATAAAATAAAAATTAAAAATATAACCAAACAATTAGAAAAAATAAATCAAAAGAATTATCAAATAATTTTAAAAGATGGTAGAGAAGATGAATTATCAATTCTAGAAAGTCAAGTTTATAAAACTGGTATTATCTTAAAAGAAGCTGCTGAAAATTCTTTAAAAGATAAAGAAAATATCAAAGAAGCCATTGAAAATATTTCTCATCAATTAAAAACGCCTTTAACATCTATAACCATAATGTTAGATAATATTATTGACAATCCTAATATGGATTTAAAAACAAGAAATGAATTTCTAACCGACATTAATAGAGAAATAACTAATATAAACTTTCTAATCCAAAACTTACTAAAATTATCTAGATTTGATGTCAACGCTATAACCTATAACAACGATTATTATAATGTTGATAAAATAATATTTGAATCCATTAATAAATTAAATCCATTATGTGATTTAAAAAATATTAAAATTGAATATCATAAACAAAACTTTAATATCTATTGTGATTTTAATTGGCAAATAGAAGCCATAACAAATATTTTAAAAAATGCTATTGAACACTCAAATAATTCTAACGTAGTTATTGTTGAAGCAAGTGATAATAAAGTTTATAGTCAAATCACGATCAAAGATTTTGGTACGGGAATGTCAGAAGAGGAACAAAAAAATATCTTCAGAAGATTCTATAAAGGATCTAGTTCATTAAATGATAGTTTTGGTATCGGATTATCTTTGGCTAAAACTATAATAAATAAAAACAATGGGACTATAACAGTAGACTCTAAAAAAGGAAAATATACAGAATTTATCATAAAATATTTTAAATAAAAGATATTACCCTAAAGTAATATCTAGAAACATCATAATTATAAATCCAAGTACAAAGTAAAGAGCCATATGCTCTTTTTTTTCATTTGACATAGCTTCAGGAATTAACTCTACTATAATAACATAAAGCATGGCACCAGCAGCAAATGCTAATAATATTGGCATAATAATTGGATACTTCATAACAATTAAAGCACCTAAAACAGCACCAATTGGTTCAACAATAGCAGACAAAGCACCTATAAAAAAAGACATACATTTTGAATAACCATCTCTATATAAAGGAAAACTAATTGCTGAACCCTCTGGAAAGTTTTGAAGACCTATTCCAATTGCTAGTGACATTGCACTCATTAAAGCATCACCATTACATGCAGAACCAAACGCGATGCCTACAGCCATACCCTCGGGAATATTATGAATAGTCATAGATAGAATTAAATTATTTGTTTTATTTTTTTTACCACATCTCATTTGTAACTTATCACATAAGAATAACACAATACAACCTAAAACAATTCCTAAAGAACAAATAATACCAGGAGATATCATAATTTCATTTGCCTTATCAATCGAAGGATTAATTAATGAAAAAAAAGAAGAAGCAAGCATAATGCCCGCAGATATACTTAATAATTTATCCATAAAAGATTTATTTATACTTTTACACATAAATATTAAAGCAGCCCCCATAGTCGTTAAACTAAAAGTTATAATTCCAGCTATTAAGGATTGTATAATTGGATTTAATTCATAAAAAAAACTTATCATAATATATAATATGATAAGTTAAAATTTATGTTAATTATCCTTAACTTCCATAATTACCGGTAATATAATTGGTCTTCTACCAGTAAGATCATTTATAAATGGACTTAACTCTAAAATAATTTGATTCTTTAAATCAATATAATTATAACCAGTCTTTAAAGACTTAGAAACTATATCAGATACCTTTTCTTCAATTTTATTAATAAGTTCAGCATTCTCATTAACCAAAACAAATCCTCTTGTTGTAATATTAGGTTTAATTAATAATTCTCTTGTATTAGGATTAATATTAATAATTGTAACTAATATTCCATCATGACTCATTAATTGACGATCTTTGATAACAATTGAACCAATATCACCAATTCTTGAACCATCAACATAAACATCACCAGAATGAACTCTTTTACCAATTCTAGCTCCATCTTTAGTTAATTCAACAGTATCACCATTTTTACAAATAAAGATATTTTCTTTAGGAATATCACAATCAACTGCTAAGTCAGCATGAGTTTTAAGCATTCTATATTCACCATGAACAGGCATAAAATATTCAGGTTTAATAATTCTAAGCATCCATTTTAATTCTTCTTGTTTAGCATGACCAGAAGTATGAATATCAGATAATTGTGAATTAGTATAAACTTTAACCCCTTTTAAATATAACTTATTAATAATTCTATTTATAGATGCCTTATTACCAGGAATAGGACTAGAAGAAAATACAACAATATCATCAGGTAATAAAGTAATTTGTTTATGAGTACCATTTGCAATTCTAGATAAAGCAGCTAAAGGTTCACCTTGAGAACCAGTACATAAAATACAAATTTCATTTTTCTTTAAATCTTTAGCTTCATTAGGTTCAATAAAGATAGTTTTATCAGTAATTAAATTATTTTTAATTGCTATTTCTTTAGCATTTTCCATTGAACGACCAAAAGTAACTATCTTACGGTTATTCTTACGACAAGTTTCTACTATATGCTTAATTCTATAAATATTAGAAGCAAATGTTGCAATAATAATTCTTGAGGTATGTCTTGCAAATACATCAGATAAAGCTTCATCAACTAAACTTTCACTATTAGAGTAACCCGGAGAACAAGCATTGGTACTATCACTTAAAAGTAATTTAACTCCATTTTGACCTAAAGCTGCCATCTTATGAATTTCTGCCATTGGTCCAATTGGTGTTAAGTCAAATTTAAAATCTCCAGTTTCAAATATAGTTCCATTTGGAGTATTAATTACAATTGCATAACTACCTGGAATAGAGTGGGTAGTTCCAACAAAAGATACTTCAAAATATTTATATTTGAAATGACTATCTTTATCAAATTCTACTAAATTATTATATCCAATATTTCTATCCACAAATTTCTTTTGAATTAAATCACAAGCAATTTTGGAAGCATAAATAACAGGAATATTAATATTTTGTAATAAAAATGTAATACCGCCAATATGATCCTCATGACCATGGGTAATAAATAATGCTTTAATCTTATCTTGATGTTGTTTTAAATAGGTAACATCTTGAATAACATAATCTATACCTAATAATTCATCTTCAGGAAACATAACTCCTGCATCAATAATAATAATTTCATCTTTATGTTCAATAACATACATGTTTTTACCGACTTCACCAAGTCCACCTAACGCAAAAACACTAGTAACATCTTCACTTTTCATTTAAATTCCTCCTTAAAAAATAATTAAATTAAAGTTCTTTTGATTAACTAATTATAATATATTTTGAAGAAAAATTCAAGTTCAATATTTTTAATCATTTTTATCCAAAATAAAAAGTAACAAAAATGTTACTAATTATTTAAACCAACTTAATATTTTATTTTTTACTGATTTATAAATTTTGTTAATAGTAGAACCAATTCCTGTATGAGTTTCATGATTAACTTCATCTTCAACGTCATCCATAATTTTGTCTAAATTTTCAACACCCTTTTCAGCATTATCTTCTAAATATTCTTTTCCATCTTCCATATGTTCTTCAAAGTATTCTTTACCTTCAGTAGCATGGTCTTCTAAATATTCTTTACCATCTTCCATATGTTCTTCAAAATATTTTTTACCCTCAGTAGCATGGCCTTCTAAGTATTCTTTTCCATCTTCCATATGATCTTCGAAATATTCTTTACCTTCAGTAAAATGATCTTCTAAATATTTTTTTCCTTCTTCAACTCTTTGTTCAACCATTTCTTTATGATTTTGTACTTTATCTACATCAGTTGTATTTTGAGTTTGAGCAAATGAGAATAAAGCAGCGATTGCTAAAAAATTCATAAATTCCTCCTTATTGCCTTTTCAAATATTATCGTAATTATAACATACATTATCTTCTTTTTCCAAAATCTTTTTATTATGTTAATTATCTCTAGAAATTTTACGCATGTTTTACAGTTTGATAAATTTTCACAAAATTAAAGTTTTAAAATATAAAAATTACTAAATAATTCTATATATCCACAAAAAAGTAACACTTTTCCACAATAATAAAAATTAAAAAGGAAATTCCTCTTTAATATACAACATAACAAGTAGGAGGGTAAGATGAAAAAATATTTATTAATCATGTTATTATTATTTCCCATTAAAATTAATGCAGAAATATTATTAACGAATTATTATCTAAAAGAATCAAACATTAAAGAATATAAAGAGGAAACCGATTATCTTAAAAGAACCGAAATAATAAAATATAACAATTATTATACAGATAGAATTGATCTTGGCTATCATAAATTAGACGAAGAAAATGATAACTATGATCTAAATGATTATATTGAAAAAACAAGTTATATAATTACTAAAAATAATAACTATATATCTAATGGCATTCTAAAAAATATTAAAGTTAAATATCTTAGATTAGATAATTTTAATAATAATATTTTAGAATCTATTAAATTTTTTAAGGATAATGAAGAAATAAAATTTAACTATGTTCAAACTAACTACATAATTGGTAATAAGTTAAATTCTAATACAGCATTTACTGTTGAATTAGATGAATTAATTAATCTAGAATCATTATCAATAAATTTAACCTTTAAAGATAATAAAACAGATAAAATAACATTTAATCTAGGTATTTATAACGAATTGAATTATGCTTGGAATATCGAACCTGACATAATTCAAATAAATACTAATTATAATGGTAATCTAAATCTTAATTTTTTAAATCAAAATAAATATCAAGAACTATTAAATAATCTTAATTCTTCTAATTTAAATAATAATATTTCTTATTCTATAGTCACTGAAAAATTATATCGATTATATGAACCAGTAAAAGTATATTTAAGTAATTACACTGAAAAACCATTACCTAATTGTATTCATGATTTAAACGATTATAAAAAGTATTATACATATTGTGAACGTTATTATATTGAAATAAAAGATGATGTAACTAGTAATGAAAATATAATCTTAAATACTAACATTCCATTAAATGAAATAGAAGTAATAACTAAAGAAGATTTTATAATATTAAAATACAAGCACGATACATTTTATAAAAAAATAAATAAACCTAAAGAAGAAAATAATTCAAAAAATATAGTTAAAGTAGTTAATAAACAACCTACAACTAAAAAGAATAATTACATATCATCAACAACAAAAGAAGTAATTACCACAACTAAAAATACCATTCAAGATCAACCTAAAGAAAAACATATATCCTATATATATTTATTATTAATTCCTATTTTAATCATTCTTTACATTTTTATACGCAAAAATAAAATCTAGTTTTGTCGAATTTGTTTAAAATTAATCATAATCTACTTATATTATGAATGAAGGGAGAAATAATGTTAAAAATTAATTTAGAATTTCGCAAAGGTATTTTGTTTATAAGATTAAAAGGTAATTTAAACCAATTAACTTATCAAAGTATGAAAGACTATCTTATTCCTATCATTAAAGATAATGGAATAAAATATATTGTTTTCAACTTAGCGTATTTAAAATCAATTGATGGCTATGGTAAAGAAGGTATAAAAGAAGTAATTTTTTATGCTAAGCAAAATCAAGGTACTGGATTAATTTGTAATAGTAAAGTATCTTTTGATAAACCTTACACCATGATTGAAAATGAATTAAAAGCATTAAAATATATAACAATTTAGGTGATAAAAAATGGATGAAACAGAGCTGATTCAAAAATATGAAGCACTAATATTTAAAATAGCAAAAAAATTTTATAATGTAGAATTATCAGATTTATATCAAGCAGGATGTATTGGTTTAATTAAAGCATATCGTAAATATGAAGCTGAAAAGGGGAGTAGCTTTATAAATTATGCTTATATGCATATCTTCGGAGAAATGCATGAGTTAGCTAATAAAAGTAGAGATATTCAGCTTAATAAAGCTTATTTAAATGCATATAAAAGGATTAAAGCATCAGAAACAAAATTATATGAACTATTAGGTAGAAAACCTAGTTTAACTGAAATAAGTTTAGATACCAATATTCCTGAAGATATGATTTCTGAAGTAATTATTTTAACAAGTCAAATGTTAAGTATTGAAGAAGAATATCAAACATTAAATGGTGATTCCGTTGCCATTAAAGATTGTATAGGTCAAGAAGAAGATATCGATAGTCAAATATTAATAGATGATTCCCTAAATAATTTAGAACCTCTTGAACAAGACGTTATTAAAATAAGATATTTTAATGATTTAACTCAAACCGAAACTGCTAAAGTATTAGGTATTAGTCAAGTAAAAGTATCTAGATTAGAAACTAAAGGAAAACAAAAGATAAAAGAGTATATTGCTGCATAAAATGCCTATACTAAAACTAGTGATATTATGAAAAATAAAAAAGAGTATTTAAGGTTAGTAAAAAAACTAACTCCTAAACCTAATAAAAAAATAGATTACGCACGTGCTTTCCTAATGGGAGGAACAATTGGTTTTTTAGGTGAAGGCGTTAAAATAATTTTAATGACATATTGTGATTTATCTAAAGATATGGCTACTAATTATGTTTTATTAATCACCATATTTACTGCTTGCCTATTAACTGGTCTAGGATTTTTCGATAATTTAGTTTCAAAGTATAAATCAGGAATCATTGTTCCTATAACCGGATTTGCTCATTCCATAATGGCAAGTATCTTAGATTATAAAAATGATGGAATGATTACCGGCATCGGTTCAAATTATTTTAAACTAGCTGGAAGTGTATTAGCTTATGGTATCATAAGTGCCTTCGTAATGGCTTTAATAAAGGTGATATTTAATGTTTGATTTTAAAAATGTATATATAAATAATTGGTTTAGTATTATCGGACCATTAGAAGCAAATTCAAATAATTTAAAAAATGTTGATTTAGTCATGAATGATTATTATTATGGAGAAAAAACCATTGAAAAAGCTGAAATAAAAATGCAAGACATAATAATAAATTATTTATGTAAAGTATCTAAACCTGATATAGTTTTAGGAAGTGATTTAATAAATCAATTATCTACAACTAACATGGCTCTTAGAAACAAGAAATTACCTTATCTAGGAATATATTCAGCATGTGCTTCTAGTATCGGAGCACTTATAACTTTGGGTACGTTTATTGACTCTAAAAAAATAAAAGAGGGTTTATTCATTACTAGTTCACATAATTTAACTGCCGAAAAGCAATTTAGATTTCCTATTGAATATGGAGCACCAAAGCCAGAAAGAAGTACCTTCACGACAACTGGTTGTATTGGTCTATCTCTAAGTAAAAAAGTATCTAATATTAAATTAATAAATGGAACTATAGGCAATGTTATAGATTCTCAAGTAACTGATGTTTATAATATGGGTGCAGTAATGGCACCAAGCGCTGTAGATACATTTCTAAGACATCTGGAATTAACTAAAACATCTCCATCAGATTATGATTTAATTTTAACTGGAGATTTAGGTAAAGTAGGAGCGACTATTTTTATCGAATTATTAAAAGAAAAAAATATAAAATTAAAAAACTATAAAGATGCTGGAACTATTATGTATTCAAATAAAGAATATTCGGGAGCAAGTGGCCCAACAGTTTTACCGTTAGTATTATTTAATAATATTATTTATAATAAAAAATATAAAAAAATATTATTATTAGCCACCGGTTCACTTCATTCAAGCATTATAGTTAATCAACATAATACATTACCTTCAATAACCCATGCCTTAACAATCGAGGTGATAAAATGACATTATTATATTCCTTCTTATTTTGTGGATTCATTTGCTTACTAGGTCAAATAATTCTAGATAATACTAAGTTAACCCCAGGACATTTAACAAGTATATTTGTTGTGATAGGATCTATTTTAGGAGCATTCGGAATATACGATAAAATAGTTAAACAAGTCGGAATGGGAGCTACCTTACCAATCACATCGTTTGGTAATACATTAGTTAAAAACTCATACATGGGCTATTTAAAAGAAGGCCTAATTGGATTATTTTCTGGAATGCTTCAAGGCGTTTCTTTAGGGATTGTTTCTGCAATCGTATTTTCCTTCATAATAATGCTATTTACTAAATTAAAAGATTAAAAAAGTGCTATTTAAGCACTTTTTTTAATATCTTACCAATTATATAAATAACTACAATACCAAGAAGTACATAAGTGAAATAATTAAGTAAGAAAGTAGTCGTCTTATAACTACTAATTAAATATTTAGCAGCCACAAATACTACAATAACATATACACCAAATAGTACATAATAATTAAAATCTTCTTTTATATTAATACTAGCTAATGAAGTTATATTATATATTGTAATAATCCAAATCATAAATAATACATTTTCGATATTTTCAATCGATTTAAGTAAAGAAATCTTTTTAAACACCATATATTCTGGATATCTATATATTTTAGCAATATCTACACCTAAATTACCTAACGTACAAACAATAATTATAAAAATAGTCACACTAGCTAATAAATAATTTTTATAACTAAGTTTTTCTTTAACATTCGGAAGTAAAACTAAAGGAGCAGTACTTAGCAAAGCTATATCTACTCCAGATAAAATTATCTTAACAAAGCTATTAGTTTTAATTGGTAAAAAATAATCAATGTTTATCGAAGGAGTGAGTATTGAGGCTGCAACCCAAAATAATAACATAAACACAATAATAAGAATACTAGATGTCTTGAACAATGTTTCTTTACCTTTATATACAGTATATATAAGTAAAGCATATTCAGGAATCATAATAATCAAATTAGGTGTCTTAGACAAATAAATAGAATCAACTAACTTATTAAAAATCAAGGTACCAAGTAATATAAAAGTGGCATTAACTATTAAAGAACAATACTTATTACTTTTATTAGGAAGTTTTTTAAACAAGAAAATAATAAATAATCCTAAAACAGTTCCAGTAATCATCGATATCCATACATCAGAACCAACATCTCTAATTGTTTTTGAAATTCCAATTCCCATAAATAGGGGGAAAGCTAATAAATAAGCCAAACATTGATATTCTAAATTAGTTATTTTTTTCATGAACATCTCCTATAGATTCAAATATTAAACCCTTACGATCTAAAGTAACATTTACATCAATATCATAATTTAAATCTTTAATACTTTCTATTTTCTTCTTAGTTTTATTATATATAACTTTTTTAAACCCTAATACATCTGCATCTTTTTCTTTAATTAATTTAATAAAGTCATCACACTCATTTTTAATATTTAACTTAATAATTTTAATTAAATTCTGCACATCCTGTTCCTTTTTTAAATTAATACTTTCAATCTCATCTAGATTGCCATTAATATTCAATTTAATAATAAATTTATTATTTTTATAATCAAACTTAGCTTTATAATAAACTGCTTTAAAAACAACTTGTTGATCATTATATTCATTATTAAATAAGTATAAAGTGTCAGTTTTATTTAATAGATTATATATTTTAGATTTATTAAAATCTAGTTTTTCAACAATCTCATTTCCATTAAATATAACTGCTTGATTAATAATATAAGAACCATCTTGAATAACACCATAAGGAAAAATCAAATCTTTCATATCACTTAAATAACTTTCTAAAAAGTCATAATATTTAACATTAACAATGTTATTAAAATCACTTTCAATTATTTGCTTAATATACTGTCCGACAATTTTATCTTTTCCCTTAATATTTAAAATAGTTTCATCGATATTATCATCAACTAAAGTCTTGAAATTAACACCAACATTATTATCTCGTGTTAAATAATCAATAATACTATCTAATTTATTATTAATTGCATCTTGACTTAACACCAGTATTTCTAAATCAACAAAATATAATATTTTATTCATTCCAAAAGAAGTATTTTGAATAGCCGAATCTAAAGATTTACCTCTACCTTTATATATAAGAGATTTATTATCTTGATCTTTAATATTTTCTCTAATCTCTAATGTAACAATATAATCATCGTCTTTATAATCAACTGCAATCATTGTTACAACTGCTAGTTCATCTAATTCAATATAGTTATAACAACCACTAAGCAATAAACAACATAATATAATAAAAATTTTCTTCATAATTATCTTTGCTTTCTAATATTATCAGTTAAATATTTACTTCTTTTATTATCATTTTTCTTTTTAACTTTTATTAAAGTATCCTTTAAATATGCAAAATCAAAAGGTGCCACTGGAAACGTATAATCTAAATTAAATGAATTATATGAACATAAATCTACGATTAAAAATATAAATCCAATCGCAACTCCAAATAATCCCCAAAAAGAAGCAATTGCCAAACAAATAAACCGCCAAATTCTAATTGCTCCACTTAATTCAACATTACTAAAAATCATACTGGATATAAATGTAAGTGATATTACAATAATTGTTATTGGACTAACTATATTAGCTTCAACAGCGGCATCTCCTAAAATTAAAGCCCCTAATATTGAAATAGATGAACTATAATTATTGGGAAATCTAATATCACTTTCTCTTAACATCTCACAAATAAAAAGCATAAAAAATGCTTCAATTGCAGCCGGAAAGGGGACACCTTGTTTTTGCGTTATAAAAGATGTTAACAAATTAGATGGAATAGTTTCCTGATTATAATTAACCATCGCTACATAAATAGCTGGAGTAAAAATGGTTATAAAAAAACAAAGAAGTCTTAAAAACTTTAAAATATTAGCATTATAACTAACTAAATAAGAATCGGATATTGGATTTATAAAATCCGCTAAGACTGCCGGTAAAACAATTGCAAAAGGAGAAGTATCCATTACCACCACAATTTTACCTTCTAAAAGGGCATTAACAATGACATCTGGTCTTTCTGTTAACTTAACCGAAGGAAAAAAACTTTTATCTTCTTTAATCAAATAATGCTTTAACTCACCAGAATCAATAATTGAATCAACATCAATATTTTTAAGAATACTATCAACTTTATCAACAATTTCTTTTTTTGCTATATTATCAATATATAATAAACCAGTACTAGATTTAGAAAATCTACCCAATTTATATTCTAAAGTTTTTAAATGTTTAGATTTAATTCTTTTCTTAATCAAACCAACATTCTTTTGATAATTTTCTACTAAGCTATCCTTAGCACCATATAAATCTTGTTCAATCTCCGGAAAAGAAATCGAACGATCTAAATCAGCTCTAGTTTCTAAAGCATATATTTTATTAAGATAAATTAATATCGTAAAACCACTATAAATATAAAATTCAATCTCATTACTATTAATTACCTTTATATTAGGTGCAGCCAAAATATTTTTTAAACTTTTTTTATGTACTGGATTAGTTATATTATCTAAAATAAAAGTATTAACCCTGTCACTACTACAAATAGTTTCAATATAAAAAAGATAAACATAAGAAAAATTATATCTAATCTTTCTCGTTATTAAATCCGGAGTATCTTTATAATCATCTAATATCTTATTAATAATCTTCATATAATCACATATTTATTATGCTCAATATTTATTATTTTATTTAACTTTGTTATAATTAACTAAGTAAGGAAGTGACACCTATGGCTATGCTATATAAAAATAAAGCTTTAGACATTAATCAAGAATTATTTACTGATTATTTTAATCTAAATGCTATCTATAATTATGACAAAATAATTATTATTAATGATGAAGAACTAGAAAAAGTATTAAATCAAGAAAAAATTTTAAAACCATTAATAATAAATGATAAATATCCCATATATACATTACTTAATTATCTAAATAATTCATCATCTATATATTTACAAAAAGAATATGATATTTTAAATCAAGATGAATTAAAAGAATCAATCAAGAATTATTCTAAAATAATCATTGCAAGTAAAGAATTAATAAGTTATCTTAAAGAACTTGATCTTATTAAAGAAGAGTATACTCTTAATAAGAATGAATATTTAATTATTGATAAATATCAAAATAATATCAAAAAAGCTATTAAATAGGAATAAAACACTAATAAAGTCATAAAATAACTTGACAACATCAAATAAAATGTTATAATACTAGTGTTTAAAAAAGGAAAGCGATGTATCCACATCCACCTGACTAGCAAATACGCAAGTAGGTAAAAAGCCATGGAGTGAATTGGTTTTAATATGGGTGGATACTAAGCGTATTCACTTTTTTTGATATATGGAGGTGTGTTTGTATAGCAAACGTCAAAAAAGATGACATACTTATTAATGAACAAATTAAAGTAAGTGAACTAATGGTAATTGGCCCAAATGGAGAACAAATGGGGACTAAAAAATTAGCAGATGCTTTAACATTAGCAAATTATGCTGGTTTAGACTTAGTCTTAATGAGTGGAAATAGCGATAGAGCAGTTGGTAAAATTATGGACTACAATAAATATCGTTATGAAAAACAAAAAAGACAAAAAGAAGCTCTAAAAAATCAAAGAGCTAATAATAAAGATATGAAAGAATATCAATTATCAGTTACCATTGATGTAGGTGATTTCAATACTCGTAAAAAGAATGCTGAAAGTTATTTACAAAAAGGTCATAAAATTAAAGCAACTATTAGATTTAAAGGCCGTCAAATGGCTCATACAGATTTAGGAAAAGAAGTATTAGAAAGATTCGCATCTGAACTATCTGAAAGTAGTGTAATTGAAACAAAACCAAAACTTGAAGGTAGAACAATGACAATGATACTAGCACCCAAAAAATAAGGAAAGAAGGATTTATTATGCCAAAACAAAAAACACATAAAGCAAGTTCAAAAGTTTTAAAGAAAAAGAAAAATGGTACTTTAGTTTATAAAAAATCTGGTGGCAACCATAAAACTGCTAAAGATTCAAGTAAACAAGTAAGACAAAGAAGAAACAAAGGATTATTAGCGAAAGGAGAAGCTAGCAGATTAAAATCTGTTATCTAGGTGGTATAAATGACAAGAGTTAAAGGTGGAGTAGTAGCTAAAAACAGAAGAAGAAAAGTTTTAAAAGCTGCTAAAGGATACTTTGGAAGTAAACATAGATTATATAAAACAGCACAAGAACAAACATTCCACAGTGGTGCATATGCATTTAGAGATCGTAAACAAAATAAACGTAATTTCAGAAAATTATGGATTACAAGAATTAATGCAGCATGCCGTGAAAATAATATTTCATATTCAAAATTTATTAATGGATTAAGCAAAGCTAACATTGAAATCAATAGAAAAATGCTTTCAGAAGTAGCTATCGACAATCCAAAATACTTTACAGAATTAGTTAATATTGCTAACGATGCATTAGCTGGAAAAACAATTAAAGCTGCTGAAGTAAAAGCTGAAACTAAAAAAGAAGAAAAAGTTGAAGTCAAAGAAGAAAAGAAAACTACAACTAAAAAAGCTGCTCCTAAAAAAGAAACAGCTAAAAAAACAACTACAAAGAAAACTACAGCTAAAAAAGAAAACTAAGAACAAGCTGAAAAAAACTGATATTAATTTATCAGTTTTTTTGTTCCATAATTTGATTATAAACTTCTTCAACATCCCTAAGTGGTTGTTTTTCTTTATATGCAGGAATAATATGTAAATGATAATGTTTAATAACTTGTGTAATACCATAATTATTAATTAAAACAAGACCATCAGGATTAAGAGCTTTATATAATAATTTTTTCATATCTTTGGCAACACCATGAATATGAGCAAGAGTCTCTCCATCCATTTCTTCAAAATCAGTTATATGTTTTTTAGGTAAAACTAATACATGACCATTAGCATTTGGATTTACATCCATAATAACTTTAACAATATCATCTTCATATAAAGTTCTAGAAGGAATACTACCTTCAATAATCTTACAAAATAAACAATCCATTTTCTTCACCCTAATAAATATAACATATATTTGAAAAATGTTAAATATTTGTTATAATACTCCCACGAGGTGATATCATGGAAATCAAAGGCTATAAAGTATTTATTGGTAATCAATCAGATTTTAAAAATAATGTCGGCTTACAATGTAAAGTAGGCCAAATATTAGAAACAACAAAACCAATTGCTCCCAAACAAAATGGTTATCATTTTGCTAAAAGATTAGAAGATACTTTGCGCTTTGGTAATGCTCTTCACGAAGACGTTGTTATTTGCGAAGTAACATCCCTTGGTGATGTAGTTGAATATGAAGATGAATACTACGGCTATTTTGAACTGTATGTCACATCAAAACTAAGAATAGATAAAATATTAAATCGTAAAGAAATTATTGAATATGCTGATTCTTTAAATGAATTTAGATTAAGAAGATTTGTTCAAACAATGAGACTAACAGATTTAGAAGCTGAATACTTTAAAGGAAGATCTTTTACTCTAGATAATTTTATAGATTATTATCATTATGAAGATACATCCGCTTTTAAAAGACCATATCCACCATCATATAAATCTAAAAATAGCAAAAAATAATGTACTTTTTCTAGGCTAATGCATACATTAAATTAGAGGAGTGATAAAGATGGCTAATCTAAAAGAAATTGTAACAAAAGCCGTAATTGGTAAAACTAAGAAAACAAGTAAAGAAGTATATGAAGTTGCTTTAGAAGATAATATCAGTAATGTCTTAGGCTGCTGGATAATTAATCATAATTTTAAAGGTAATAATAAAAATGGAAAAGTTAGTGTAACTGGAAGTTATGACATTAATATTTGGTATTCATATGATAACAATACCAAAACCAATGTAGTCGCTAGAACATTTACTTATGAAGATCTTATCAATGTTAATCTAAAACAAAATATTACTTTAACAGATGATAATGAAATCATTGTAAGAACCCTAACTGCACCATCAGTGTCTGATGTTAAAACCGAAAATAACACAATTAAATTAACTGTTGATAAAGAATTGGGTGTTGAAATAGTAGGTGACACTAAAGTAAGAATTAATGTTGTTGATGATTTCGATGATTATGATGAAGAAATAGATGACAATATTGAAATAAATGAAGATTATTTAAACAGTGTCAACTAAAAAAGGTTGACACTTATTTTCTAATATGATAATATAATTTTATTGAAAAAGGAGGCATAAACATGGCAGTTAAATTAAGATTAAAAAGAATGGGTTCTAAACAAAGACCATTCTATCGTATTGTAGCAGCTGACTCTAGAAGTCCTAGAGATGGTAGATTTATTGAAACAGTTGGAACTTACCAACCAATCTATAAAGAAAACAACATTACAGTAGACGAAGAAAAAGTATTAAAATGGTTAAACAATGGTGCACAACCAACTGATACTGTTAAAAATATTTTATCTAAATCTGGAGTTTGGGCTAAATATAAAGCTCCAAAAGTTACTGAAACTAAAAAATCTACTAAAAAAGAGGCTTAATAATGCATAAAGAATTAATTGAGTTTACAGAAACATTAGTAAAAGGTTTAGTAAAAGAACCAGACATGGTAAGTATTCAAGAATTTAGTTCAGATGATGAAACAATCATGTTAGAAATAATTGTTCACGAAAGTGATATGGGTGCTATCATAGGTAGAGGTGGAAAAATGGCAAGTGCTATTAGAACTATGATTCAAGCCTATGCATATACTCATAAATTAAACAAAATAAAAATAAATATCGATTCATTTTAATCGATATTTATTTTTTTATTGGTTTATTATTAAGTTCAAATTCTAAAGTATTAAGACCAGTTAACATATCATAAATCTTAGCTGCAGTTAATTCATATCTTTGACTTAAATACTTATCACTAATTTTACGATCAATTACAATATCTTTTTTTAAAGATTTTAAATACTTTTGACCCTTACTGTTAAATCCTAAAATTTTAACATATTCAATATACATATTACCTCGGTCATTTTTAGTTAAACCAACTAAAATATGAATAAGCATCCTTTTAATTCTATTATAAGTATATCTCTTAGACTTAATTTTTTCTATTAACTCATCAATCGTATGAACATTACTTATTTCCTTAACTAATTTATTTTCAATACCTTCATCAACAGTTAAATAAGAACTTAAATTATGATCAGTTAAAATCTTAATCTTTAATAGAGCAAACAATAAATCTTCATCAATATTAACAACCTTATCTCCATAATTAGTATATTTCTTTATTGAAACATTATTTTTAATCTTTTCTCTAATATTAGATGCACTAACAATCTCCTCATCACTATTAATATCATGAAAATCATTAGTTCTCTTAATACAAATAGGATCAATCTTTAACTTATTTTTAATAATAGACTTTATATAACTTATACCAAGTAAATCATTAGGAGAATCAATATTAGAACCAATAGCTTTATTTAAAGCAGTAGGGTAATTAACACCTTCCTTTAAATATTGTTTAATCTTTATACTAAAATTAGAATCTAATTGTTTTTCAGCAATTTCTTTTAAATATAGAATGTCATTACATTCTGAACCAAACACTAATTTAGTAACTCCCAAATGCTTTAAAATAATTGTTCCTGCTTCTGCAAAAGTATCAGCTGACTCCGAACCAAACACAAAAGGAAGTTCACAAACAATATCAACATTATTTTCTAAAGCAATCTTAACTTTATCTTCCTTAGTTAAAACACTAATATCTCCACGTTCTAAAAAATAACCATTTAAAACTAAAACCAATAAAGAATCTGGAAATAATTCTTTAACTCTATTTATATGATATAAATGCCCATTATGAAAAGGATTATATTCACAAATAATACCTACAACTTCCATAAACACCTCGTGAGAGTATTATAGCAAATTTTTTAATAACATGATATAATTTTTTAAGGTGATAATAAATGGCTAGATTAAATGTTTATTTTTCTCATTCAACTAAATTTGATTATAAAAATAATTTATATAAGAAAATTCTATCAAGCCCCATCTGTTTATCTCAAAATCTAATTTTACCAATGACAGATGAAAATAAAACTAAATATATAAAAGATCTAATTAATAAAGCAGATATTATCGTCGTAGAATTATCAAATCCCAGCTTTTGGCACAAAATAGAATTAAAATGGATTTTAAAAGCAAATAAACCAACACTATATTTATCAAATGATAATATCTTACCTAAAACATATAAGAAGTTAGTACCAAATATTACTTTAACAGATGACAATAATACATACATAAATTTAATTGAAAACTTTATAAAACAAAATCTAGCGTTAGAAGAACCAAAAGATGCACCTCAAGTATTAGGCGAAATTTAATATAAGCCAATATCTAAAAGGCTTTATCAACATTTTTTCTTTACAAAAAACTAATAAAAGTGTATAATATATTTACAGATTTAAGTGGGCAGAATATTCCCACTTTTATTATTGTATAGGAGGTATATGCAAAAGACTTTGGATGAAATTAGAGACCTTATTGAAGGCCCTATGAAAGAAATGGATATTTCAATTTGTAGTATTGATTATGTTATTGAAAACAATTATCCCTTTTTAAAAATTGTTCTTGATAAAGTAAATGGTATTGATTTAGATACTATTGTTGAAGCTACAAATGTAATTAATCCAATTCTTGACAAACATGACTTAATAAAAGAAGAATATATACTTGATATATCAAGTAAAGAAAGAGGATAATTATGGACGGAAAAGAATTTATAAAAGCCTTAAAAAACATTACAGCTGAAAAGGGAATCAGTGAAGATGTAGTATTTGAAGGCATGGAACAAGCATTAATAACTGCGTATAAAAAGAATTTTAATTCAAAAACTAATGTAAGAGTTGATATCAATAGAGAAACTGGAGAAATTAAAGTATATTCATATTTAATTGTTGTAGACGATTATATTGAAGGTGAAGAAATTGTTGATGAAGAAGGAAACATCACATATACAGAACCAGAAATCAACGAAGACGCTCAAATTCTTTTAGAAGACGCTCAAAAAATAGTACCGGGAATTAAAGTAGGAGAAACAATCGAAGAAGAAGTAACTCCTTATGATTTCGGTAGAGTAGCTGCATCAACTGCTAAACAAGTATTAACTCAAAAAATTAGAGAAGCAGAAAGAAATAGTATAATTGAAGAATTTGCTGGTAAACAAGATGAAATAATGGTTGGCTTATTAGCAATGGAAGACAATAAAAACTATTATGTTGATTTAGGTAGAACCAGAGGAATCTTACCTAAAACAGAAATGATCCCAGGAGAAGAAGTTAAAATGGGTTCATCAATTAAAGTATATTTACAAAAAATTGAATCAACACCAAAAGGACCACTTATTTTATGTTCAAGAAAAAATAGTGGATTTGTAAAAAGATTATTTGAAATTGAAATTCCTGAATTACAAGACGGAACTTTAGTTCTTTATAACGTAGCTCGTGAACCAGGAGTAAGAAGCAAAGTAGCTGTTTATTCAACTAATCCTCAAATCGATCCAATCGGAACATGTATTGGTGAAAAAGGTTCAAGAATCGCCAGCATCTTAGCAGAATTAAATGGTGAAAAAGTTGATTTAATCAAATATGATGAAGATGAAAGTACATTTATTGCTAACGCCTTAAGTCCAGCTCAAAATGTAATTGTAAACATTATTGACAATACAAAGACAAGAGAAGCACTAGCAATTGTAAATGATGAAAACCTATCATTAGCCATTGGTAAAAAAGGAATCAATATTAAATTAGCTAGTAAATTAACAAGATTTAGAATTAATGTTAAAACTTTAGAACAAGTAACTAAAGAGGGAAATGAAAACTAGAAAAATACCTATGCGTATGTGCATAGTATCAAAAGAAAAATTACCAAAGCAAGAACTAATTAGAGTAGTATGCTTTGATGGAAAAGTTAGTATTGATTTAACTGGAAAACAAAATGGCAAAGGTTGTTATTTAAAAAAAGATGCTGAAATAATTGAAACAGCAAGAAAGAAAAAAATCTTAAATCATATATTTGAAATGGATGTAAATGATGAAATATATGAAGAATTATTAAAATTATTATAGAAAGAGGTGACTCTTATGAGTATTAAAGATTATGCAAACGAAATGAATTTTACAATTCAAGAAGTATTAAATCAATGTAAGGAATTAGGTATTAAAGCAAATGATGGAAATTTCATGTTATCAGATGATGACATCATAATGTTAGATAATTCAATGAATTTAATTAGTACTGATAGTGAAGCAAATTTCGATGATATCGATGCTCTAGATGATGCTGTAGATGAAATTTTAGGAGACCAAAAGGACTATACAGTAAAAAAACAAAAATTAAAAAAGAAAAATAATCAAAACAATAAAGATAATAATGATTATTTAAAAAAGAAAAAAGCAATGTATAAAAATAAAACTAAACTAACTAATAATGCTGCTGATGAAAATATTGTTGTTTATGAAGAAGGAATGACAGTAGGCAAATTAGCTGAAAGTTTAGGAATAAACAATGCTGAAATAATTAAAAAATTAATGAGTTTAGGAACAATGCTAAATTTAAATCAAACAATTGATTTTGAAACAGCTGAAATTCTAACTCTTGATTATGGTAAAACTTTAAAGAAAAGTGAAACTCAAGATATCACTAATTTTGAAGAATATGAAATAGTTGATAATGCTGAAGACCTAGTAGATAGACCTCCAGTAATTACTGTTATGGGACATGTTGACCATGGTAAAACAACTCTTTTAGATTATATTAGAAATTCTAATGTAGCTGAAGGAGAAGCAGGTGGTATCACTCAAGCAATTGGTGCATATCAAATAACATACAAAGATAAAAAAATAACATTTATAGATACGCCAGGACATGCTGCATTTACGGAAATGCGCGCTAGAGGTGCTAGTGTGACTGATATTGTAATCATCGTAGTAGCGGCTGATGATGGTGTAATGCCTCAAACCAAAGAAGCAATCGATCATGCCTTATCAGCAAACGTTCCTATCGTAGTAGCGGTTAATAAAATGGATAAACCTGATGCTAGACCAGATAAAATAATGGAAGAAATGGCAGCTTTAAATGTTACTCCAGAAGCATGGGGTGGCGATATTCCATTTGTTAATATTTCTGCTAAAACAGGAATGGGAATTGATGAATTACTAGAAACAGTAGTTACAATTGCCGAAGTAAGAGAACTAAAAGCAAACCCAAATAGATATGCAATTGGTACTGTTATTGAATCAAGAATCGATAAAAATATCGGTGGTGTAGCTAGTTTATTAATTCAAAATGGTACATTAAGATTAGGAGATTATGTAGTAGTAGGAACTACTCATGGTCGTATTAGAACCCTAAGAAATGACAAAGGTGAAAATATCATTAGTGCTGGACCAAGTACTCCAGTTGAAATAACTGGTTTAAATGATAATCCATCTGCTGGTGATAAATTTATGTCTTTCGAAACTGAAAAACAAGCTCGTGAAGTAGCTGAAAAGAGATTAATCGCTTCTAAAACTAAATCACAAAAGAAAGAAGTAGTATCATTCGAAGATTTATTTAACAAAATTCAAAGTGGAGTTAAAGAAATCAATGTTGTCTTAAAATGTGATGTTAGAGGTTCAGAAGAAGCAGTTAAAAACTCACTTGAAAAAATTGACGTTGAAGGCGTTAAAATTAAAGTTATTAGAAGTGGAATTGGAACTATTACCGAAAGCGATATCGTCTTAGCAAATGCTTCAAATGCTATCGTAATTGGCTTTAATGTAGTTCCATCAGCAATAACTAAAGAAGTCGCAAAACGTTACAACGTAGAAATTAGACTATATCAAATAATCTATAAATTAGTTGAAGAAATGGAAGCAGCCATGAAAGGTATGTTAGATCCAGAATATGAAGAAAAAGTTACTGGCAATGCTGAAGTTAAAAAATTATTTAAATTTAGTAAAGTTGGAACAATCGCTGGTGTAATCGTAACATCAGGAATAATTAAAAATAAATCTCAAGTAAGAATTATCAGAGATGGTGTAATTATTTATGACGGCGTAATATCTTCATTACAAAGAGAAAAAGATACAGTTAAAGAAGTTAAAAATGGTTTTGAATGTGGAATCACAATTGAAAACTTTAATGATATTAAAGAAAAAGATGTATTCGAAACCTATGAAATGGTAGAGGTGAAAAGAGCATGAGTAATATTAAATTAGAACGCATTGCTTCTCAAATAGTTAGAGAATTATCTTCAATATTTTATGAAGAAGTACACAATGAAATTCTAAAAAATGTTACCATCATAGATGCAAGAGTAACTAACGACTTAAGCCTAGCAAAAGTATATTATACCTTTCTAGGAGACTATGACAAAGTTACCATTGCCGCAGAGCTTAAAAATGCATCATCATTTTTAAGAACAGAATTAGCAAAAAGAATGGATTTAAGAACCACTCCAGAACTAAGATTCGTTTATGATGAATCAACCGAATATGGAGAACATATTGATGAAATAATTGAAGAAATCCATAATGAAAATAAATAATATGCAAGGTGCAATAATTGTTAATAAAGCCCCTGATATGACCAGTAGAGATGTTATTAATATCTTAAATAAAAAGTTTAATACAAAATCTATTGGTCATACGGGCACGCTTGATCCAATTGCTGAAGGAGTATTAGTATGTTTAATTGGTAAATATACCAAACTAACAGATATTCTTATAAATCATGATAAAGAATATATTGCTTCCTTCAAATTAGGCATCTTAACAGATACCTTAGATATAACAGGTAAAATTTTAAAAGAAGAAAAAATTAACTTAACTAAGGAAGAAATTCAAAAAACAATTCTTTCATTTAAAGGAACGTATAATCAAGAAGTGCCAATTTATTCAGCAGTTAAAATAAATGGTAAAAAGTTATATGAATATGCCCGTAATAACGAAGAAATAACCCTTCCTAAAAGAGAAGTTAATATCTATGATATAGAATTATTAAATATAGATAACGATATTATTACCATTAAAACCAAAGTATCTAAAGGAACCTATATTAGAAGCTTAATCAGAGACATTGGTTTAAAATTAAATACTAATGCAACCATGACAAAATTAATAAGAACTAAATTAGGTAAATTTACGATTGAAGAATCCTATACATTAGAAGATATTCAAAATGATAATTATAAATTATTATCTCTAGAAGATTTAATTAATTTAGATACTATTAATATAAATGAAGAAATGTTATTTAAAATAAAAAATGGTCAAATAATTGATTATCAAACAGATAAATATATTTTATATAAGTATAATAATCAAGATATTGCCTTATATAAACCATATCAAAATAATAAAATTAAACCATTTATCATGTTTTAATTGACAAAAATAAACTTTAAGAATATAATGAAATACATAAAGCAATTGATGAAGACGTCAAAATATAAAGGTATTTAGAGAGCTTACATAATGGTGAAAGTAAGTATACTGGTTATTTTGTAGATCACTTCTGATGCGATTATCCGATAAAGGTAATCCGAATAACTCACGTTAAGAGTAAGAGAATGAATACGTTCATAAACTAAGGTGGTACCACGGTAACGCGTCCTTAGACTTATGAACTTTTTTTATTTTAAGGAGGAAAGAAAATGGATTATAAAGAAACACTTTTAATGCCAAAAACAGAATTTCAAATGAAAGGTAACTTACCTGAAAATGAAGCAATTCAAAGAGCAAAATGGGAGGAAATGGACCTTTATAACAAAGTAAGAGAAAAAAATAAAGGAAGAAAACCATTCGTATTACATGATGGTCCCCCATATGCTAATGGATCAATTCATATCGGACATGCTATGAATAAAATTTTGAAAGATTTTGTTAATAGATATGCCATGATGAGTGGAAGAGATATGATTTATATTCCTGGATGGGATACTCATGGACTTCCAATTGAACAAGCAGTAACTAATAGTGGAGTAGACAGAAAATCATTAAGTAAAGCTGAATTCAGAAATATATGTGAAGAATACGCTAAAAAACAAATAGCTACCCAGATGGAAGGATTTAAAAAATTAAATGTTTTAGCAGATTGGGATAACTATTATGCAACCTTCCAACATGAATTAGAAGCAAAACAAATTGAAGTATTCGCTACAATGGCTAAAAAAGGACTAATCTTTAAAGGAATGAAACCAGTTTATTGGTCACCATCATCAGAATCTGCCTTAGCTGAAGCTGAAATCGAATATAAAGATAGAACCGATGCATCAATTTTTATTGCATTCCCAGTTGAAGAAGGCAACGAATATGTTCAAAAGGGTGATAACTTAGTTATTTGGACAACAACACCTTGGACATTACCTGGAAATACTGCTATCGCTGTCGGAGCAGACTTTGACTACGTAAAAGTAGAAGTAGACGGTAAAAACTATGTAGTAGCAAGTGTGTTATTAGATAGTCTTAAAAATGACTTTAAATGGGAAAATGTTAAAGTATTAGAAACCTTCTTAGGAAGTAAATTAGAAGGAGTTAAATATCATCATGTATTTATGGAACGTATCAGTCCAGTTGTTCTAGGTGATGAAGTAACATTAGATGCTGGTACTGGTTTAGTACATACCGCTCCAAGTTATGGTGATGCTGACTTTATCTTAGGTAAAAAATATAACCTAGAAATGGTATTCGGCATCGATGATGATGGTAAATTAAATAAAGAATCTGGAGAATTTGCAGGATTATACTTTGAAGATGCTAATAAAGCCGTTATTACAAAATTAAATGAATTAGGTGTCTTATTATGCGTTAAAAATATTACCCACTCATATCCACATGACTGGAGAACTAAAAAACCAGTAGTATTTAGAGCTACTGCTCAATGGTTCTGTTCAATTGCTCCAATTAAAGATGAAATCTTAAATGAAATTGAAAATAACATTAAATGGCATCCAGAATGGGGTAAAGTAAGATTACACAACATGATTGAAGGCCGCGGTGACTGGTGTATTTCTAGACAAAGAGTTTGGGGAGTACCACTACCAATTTTCTATAACGAAGATGGTTCACCAATTTTAGATTATGATGTAATGATGCATGTTGCTGATTTATTTAGAGAACATGGTTCAAATTATTGGTTTGAAAAAGATGCCAAAGACCTATTACCAGAAGGTTATTCTAACCCAGCAAGTCCAAATGGTAAATTCACAAAAGAACAAGACATTATGGATGTATGGTTTGACTCAGGAACAACACATACCGGCGTTTTATGTGCAAGAGGTTTAAATTATCCTGCCGACGTTTATTTAGAAGGATCAGATCAATATCGTGGATGGTTCAATTCATCATTAATTTGTGGAGTAGCAATGCATGGTCAAAGTCCATATAAAGAATGTATCTCTCACGGATTTACCCTAGACGCTAAAGGTAATAAAATGTCAAAGAGTTTAGGAAACGGAATTGACCCACTAGAAGAAATTAAAAAACGTGGTGCCGACGTTCTAAGATTATGGGTATCATCAACTGACTATACAGAAGATGTTAGAATAGGTGATGAAATCTTAAAACAAGTTCAAGAAAGTTATCGTAAAATTAGAAATACCTATAAATTTATGTTAGGTAACCTAAATAACTTTGATCCATCAAAAGATGCCGTTAAATATGAAGATATGTTACCATATGATAAATATATGATGAATGAATTATCTAACTATGTTAAAGAAATTAAATCATATTATGAAAAATATGAATATCAAAATGTTTATAAAACAACAAATAACTTTATAACATTTAAATTATCTAATTTCTATTTAGATTTTACTAAAGATATTCTATACATTGAAAAAGAAGATTCACTAGTAAGAAGAAGTGTTCAAACAGTTCTATATAATATCCTTAAAGACTTAGTAGTATTACTTGCACCAATCTTACCTTATACATCAGAAGAAGTTTATAGATTTATTCCTGGTGAAAAACTAGAAAGCGTTCATTTAAATGACATGCCAGAAGCACCAACTTATGAATTTGATTCAAAATTATGGGAATTATTCTTCGATGTTAAAGATGATGTATTTAAAGCTCTAGAAGAAGCTAGAAACGAAAAAGTAATTGGTTCATCTTTAGAAGCTGAAGTAAAACTAAACTTAGGCGAAAAATATAAACCAGTTCAAGAACAATTAGAAAAATATTTACATCAATTATTAATTGTTTCAAAAGTGGAATTTACTAATGATGAAACATTACCTAAAGCTTCAACAATTAAAGTAGAAGTATTAAAGAGTAATGGCCATAAATGTAATAGATGTTGGAACTATGTTGATGAGCTAGATGGTGATATTTGTCATAGATGTTCAGAAATCTTAAAAGAAATAAAATAAAAAAGTGATTGCTAAAAATCACTTTTTTTCATACCCAAAATCAATATCTTCATTGGCAAAATCCTTTTCAATATTCATATTAGCTATTGTTTCATCAACAATTTCTTTAGTTCTTTCATATTCTTCATCTTCATCTGAGTGACGAACATTAGCAGCAATATCATTAACTTCATCTCTAAGATCTTCTAAAGCACTTTCATCTAAAAACAATAAACTTGCTTTAAACTCAGCTAATAAAATATTAAAATTAATTAGTTCATCTGGATCATCTAAATCAGCATCAGAATAATCTAATAAAACTCCAGCTACCATACAAGCATTATCTAATCCTCTAATACTATGAACATAACTAATAAAATCATCAGAAACTCCAGGATATTTTTTTATAATTTTCTTGTCAAAATCTCTTTTTATTCTTCCAAAACCATTATTACAAAATTCTGTTTCAATTAAAGGAGTAACAAAAGACATTATATTCCTTGTACTAGTATATTCTATAGGGACATCATCCTTAACTTGATCTAAAAAAGATACCGTTCTATAATTAATTTCCTGAGCGTCCATTACCCAAGCATCATGTAAGAAATCAACATTATTTTTACCATCAGCCAAAGATAACAAATCTTCATCAACATCATTTAAAAAATAATTATCATCCATTAATGCTATTAAATGTAATTTACTAATAATTCTATATTGCTTAATTTCTTTTTCATCAGCATCAATAGTTACACTAGTAGCAGCCTCTAAAGACTTATCAGAACGTCTAGTTAAATATCCAACTGCCTTACAAGCTTCTTTTAAATCTTTCATAAAATATTTATATAATTCTAATTCTCTATCTCTCAATAAACATAGTTTTTCTAAAGCATCTTTAAATTCAGATGTATTTTTTTTATTATTAACCTCTAAATCAGTTAAATCACCATAAACATCAAAAATTTCTTCTGTAATTTTACAAATAGCATCTAATATTTTAAGTGTTGCAAACTTCATAAATCCTCCTAGAAATCTTTAGTAGTATCTAAATCAGAATTAAATAATTTTTTCTTAGCTTCAGTTAGTTTAATAGCTTCAAGTAAAGTTCTCTTCATTAATTCATCTTCAGATTTCCACAATAGAGCAGCTAAATAAATAGTTTTTAAAGAATCATCATCTAAATAAAGTAGGGCGCTTTGAATATCCAATAATATAGATACACTAGAATCGTTGATACCGCTTTCAAATAAAACTGGTAAACTTTTTTTTATAAATTGAAGAGCTATAAATTCATATAATAAAGTCATAATTTCTTCGTCAATACCATATTCATTTTTAACTTCTTCTCTAAGTTTCATTGTATAACCATTAAAACCATTTTTTAAACGATCTTTTTCAACATCTCTATCAAGAAAGGATCTCATATGCTTTCTGTTAATAGTTCTAGTAATAAGTTTTTTATCTTCAACATCTTTAAAGAAATCATCAGAAAATTTAAAACTTTTAACCGTTAAATTAGTTGTAAATCTTTTTTGCAATAATACAAAAATACTAATAACTTCATTTCTATCAAGATCTTTCATTTCACTGCATAAATAATCAATAAATGGATTATTAATATAAGTAGTTATAATTCCTTCTTCAATGCATAACATTTCTAAAGTACTTTGAATTCTTTCTTGAACAATAGTGTAATCTTTATTTAAATCTATAACATGTAAAGAATTATGAATACTTTGAGTATCATCTCTTCTTTTATTAACATAAAATAGGCAAGATGCCGCTAATTCAGGTTTCCTTTTAAGTTCATCATAAATTTCTTCTTCATCACTTCTTAAAGTAGCAATCTTATCAACAATAACTTTTCTTAAATTTTTATAATTAGGATCATTTTGTCTTTTAGAATCTAAATCAATTAATTCTTTATACACATCAAATATTTTAAAACTTATTTCAGCTAGTCTATTTAACATAACCTCAACCATATACAAACCTCCCAAAATTACTATATATAATACCATAAACCTTTAAAAATTCAAATAAAAAAAACCACATTAGTGGTTTTTTCTATCTGTTGTAATATTCAACAATTAAAGATTCATTAATATCAGCATTAAGTTCGCTTCTTTCAGGATATCTTAAATAAGTACCTGTCATCTTCTTATCGTCAAATTCTACAAAAGCAGGACGATTTAAAGTATTTTCTAAAGCTTGTTTCATAGCTGGATGATTTAAAGATTTTTCTTTAACAGAAATTACAGAACCAGGTTTAACTGTATAAGAAGGAATATCAACACCTTCACCATTAACAGTAATATGACCATGGTTAACTAATTGTCTAGCTCCACGTCTAGTAGAAGCAAGTCCCATACGATAAACAACATTGTCAAGTCTACTTTCTAATAATCTTAGTAAGTTTTCACCAGCAATACCTTTCATCTTAGAAGCTTTTTCAAAAGTACGAGCAAATTGTTTTTCAGTTAAACCATACATGTATCTTACTTTTTGTTTTTCTTCTAATTGGATACCATATTCACTTAATTTTTTTCTTCTACTTGTTCCGTGAATTCCAGGAGCATAAGGACGTCTAGCTAATTCTTTTCCATTTTCTAAAACAGAAAATCCTAATCTACGAGCTTTCTTATAAACTGGACCAGTATATCTTGCCATAATAGTTTCTCCTTTCTTTAGCGAAATAGAGATTTCTAAATAATTAATAGGGTGTTTATTATCTTTTTCCCTTAGGCAGTTTAAGTTACTAAAGTTATTTCAAATAAACACATTACTAATATTTAGAACCCTGCCTAAATACGCATAAGTATTATATATTAAATATATGTAATTTGTCAAATATTTTGTTATATTTACATGGTATATACGAAATAAATTTACAAACAATAAATAATATGATAATTTTAAATTGAAATAGAAGGTAATTAATATGAATGAAATAAATAAACCATATACTGAAGAAGAACTAGCAGCTCTAAAAGCAAATTTTAAAAATAGTGACAACATTACTGATAAGCAAATTGAAGAAGCCATCGATAGAGTAATACTAGAAGGTAAAACATTAACTATGGAAAATGTCATTCAAACAATATCAGGAATGAAACCTAAAACCAATGAAATGAGTATGATGTAGATTGCTACATCTTTTTATTTGTGTTATTATATAAATAATAGGAAAGGGTTGTCTATGGCTAGTTTAAAAGAACATTTTGCAATAAAAAACTATGAACAAGCAGAAAGCTACAAAGAAGCAATTTGCATTGGCAAATACTATCGTATAACTGTTCTAAGTGATGTATTATTAAGATTAGAATATTCACCAACTGGAACTTTTGAAGATCGTCCTACTGAATTAGTTGAATTCAGACGTTTTCCTGTTCCTAAATTTTTTATTAAAGAAGATCAAAACTTTCTAACCATAACAACCAAATATTTTAAACTAGAATATCAAAAAGATAAACCATTTTATGGTTCCAAAGTATCACCAGATCAAAATTTAAAAGTAGTTTTAAATGGTACAGATAAAATCTGGTATTTTGATGCTGCCGAAGCACGTAACTTTAGAGGTACAACATACTCTTTAGATAATATAGATGGTAATCCTACATATCAAAAAGGATTATATTCAACTGATGGTTTTGTTTCTATCGATGATTCACAAAGTCTATTATTTAATCAAGATGGATCATTAGGCAGAAGAAGTGATAAAAGAATAGATACTTATTTATTTATGTATCGTAAAGACTTTGGCTTTTGCTTAAGAGATTACTTTAAATTAACCGGTAAGCCATTATTAATTCCAAGATATTCTCTAGGAGTATGGTGGTATAAAAACATTGAATATAATACTGATTCAATTAATAAATTAATCGATGATTTTAAAAGAAATGAAATACCTTTATCAGTATTATTATTAAATTCCTGGTACATGAAATATGACAATATGGATACTGGATATACATTTAATTATAAAGATTTTGATAATCCTAAAAAACTAATAGATACCTTACATGAAAACCATATTAAACTAGGACTTCGTATTAATCCAATGGCCGGCATCCATCCCGAGGAACTGGGGTACCAAAGATTTAAACAAGCATCAGGATATAATGAAGATGGCATCATTCCATTTAATGTTTTTAATAAAGATATGTTAAATGCATATTTTGATATTTTAATCAAACCATTATATGATTTTGGAACTGACTTTTTCTGGATTGATTATAATAATCCTAATGACTTATATACCTTAAGAGCCTTAAATTATTATCATTTTAATGACTATAAACAATTTAAAAACCGAAGGGGAATTATCTTAAGCCGAAATGGTTTAGTTGCAGCTCATAAATATCCAATTTTATATAGTGGAGAAACAATCGTTAGCTGGAAAAATCTTAACATGATTCCTGAATTTAATTCAAAAAGTTCTAACATAGGTATAAGCTGGTGGAGTCATGATATTGGTGGCTATAAAGATGGAGTAGAAGATCCGGAACTATACATGAGATTTATCCAATTGGGAACATATTCACCAATCTTAAGACTAAGTAGTGACACATCACATTACTATAAAAGAGAGCCTTGGTTATGGGATGTTAAAACCTATAAAGTAGTAAAAGAATATCTAAACTTAAGACATCGTCTTATTCCATATATTTATACTGAAGGATATAAATACTCAAGAACCGGTTTACCATTAATTCAACCAGTTTATTATCGTTATCCCGAAATATATGATGAACCATTATATAAAAATGAATATTACTTTGGAACCGAATTATTTATCGCCCCAATTACAACTAAAAAAGATCTTTTAATGAATCGTACAGTTCATCGTATCTTCTTACCAAACGGTGTTTGGTATGACTTTAAAACTGGTAAGAAATATATGGGTGGAAAAAGATATGTAACCTTCTTTAAAGATGAAGATTATCCAGTCTTTGCTAAAAAAGGAACTATTATTCCTTTAGCAGTTCAAGAAGAAAATATTAATGATATTAATAATCCTAAATCATTAGAAATTCATATCTTCCCAGGAACAAGTAATACCTATAAATTATATGAAGATGATGGTATCAGTTCTATGTTTGAAGAAGGAAAATATTTAATAACTGATATTGACTACAACTATCAATTAAATAACTTTACTGCAATCATTAGACCAGTAGATGGTAAAACTGATGTAGTACCTAAAGAAAGAAACTATAAAGTAAGATTTAGAAACACTAGAAAACCAAGTGATGTTATTGTCTATATCGGTGAAGATAAAAAAGATGATATTAAATCATATGTTGATGGTAATGACTTTGTAGTTGAAGTAAATGAAATAAATCCTGCCAAACAAGTGTCAATTAACTGCAAAGGTCAAGATATTGAAATATCTGCTGATCGTATTATTAATGATGATATCGATTCAATCGTAAGTGATCTTCAAATTGAAACATCACTAAAAGAAAAATTAGCTGCTATATTATTTAGTAATGAAGAAATAAAAGATAAACGTATTAAGATAAAGAAATTAAGACGTAAAGGCTTACATCCAAAATATGTAACAATGTTTATGAAACTACTTGAATATATTGCCGAATTATAATTTACAAAATATTATAGATTTTTTCGCAAATTCAAAAAAATATGTTATACTTAAAACATAGAGGTGGATTATGAATAAAAAATTACGTAACAATATTATTTTTATCGCTTTAGTAGCAATACTTGTACTTGTCTTTGGAGGAATATCTTATGCATATTTCACATCATTTAGCACTGGTGAATCAGCATCAACAATTTATACCAAAGGTGGTACTATGAAAATAGCTTATGATAATAAAAGTGGAAATATTTCTGTAGCTAATATTTATCCAAAAGAAACAGCATGGGCTAAAAAATCCTTTACCGTAACAGGTAATAATACAACTGCATTAGAAATGCCATACCGTATTGTTTTAACTATTGATAATAATACATTTACTTATCCATTATCATATAGTTTAACTGGAACAAATACTGGATCAAATGGAACCTTAGTACCAAATGCAACTAATGTTTCAATTCAAAAAACAGGTCATCAAATAGTTGGTAGTGGAAAATATGTTCAAGCAACAAATAAAGTTCATACATATGAATTAAGTATTTTCTACAAACCAGTAGCAAATACCGACCAAAATAAAGACCAACAAGCTTCATTTGCTGCTCACATAATAATCGATAATGGTCTAGAAAAATATACAAATTAAGACTTGTAAAATATAAGAAGTTTTTATATAATACATTTTAAGCAGATGAAAAAAGAGTATTAGTAATTGATTCTTTTAAAGAGAGTTAACGTTAGGTGCAAGTTAATAAAGATAGATTATGAACTTACTTTTGGATGTAATAGGAGAAGTCCTTTAAAACTTAAGAGTTAAATAAAGGTGGTACCACGGCTTTTCGTCCTTTGAAAAGTCGTGTTTTTTTATTAAGGAGAATAATTATGGAAAACTTATATTTATTTTTAATTTCATTCACATTTATATTTATAATATACTTAATCGTTTTCTTGATTAAAATGAAAAAAAGAAAATTAAGTAAAATGAAAGAATTCGATTTATTAAAATCAAAATTCAAACTAAAACATATTAATTATAAAAAAGTAGGATTAATCCTAATCTTAATTAATAGTTTTATCATATCTTTAACTGGAACAATATGCTCAATGATTGATTTAAGCATTCCATGGCAATTATGCATTGGTTTTGTCCTCTTAATGATGTTGATTTATAGTTTATATTATATATTAGGAAGTATTTTAGTAAAATTAGAAAATAAAAAAGGAGATAATTAATATGAATACAAAAGAAATAGAAAGTAAATGGATTAAATATTGGGAAGATAATAAAACTTTTAAAACTGATATTAATGATTTTACTAAACCAAAATTTTATGCTTTAGATATGTTTCCATACCCTTCAGGCGTAGGATTACATGCTGGACACCCGGAAGGATATACTGCCACTGATGTTGTATCAAGAATGAAAAGAATGCAAGGATATAACGTTTTACATCCAATGGGATTCGATTCATTTGGTTTACCAGCTGAACAATACGCAATTAAAACTGGTAATCATCCCAACATCTTTACTAAACAAAATATCAATACCTTTAGAAATCAATTAAAAATGTTAGGTTTCTCATATGATTGGGATCGAGAAGTATCAACAAGTGATCCGTCATTTTATAAATGGACTCAATGGATTTTTAAAAAATTATATGAAGATGGTTTAGCTAAATTAGTTGAAATGCCAGTTAACTGGTGTGAAGAATTAGGAACAGTTTTAGCTAATGATGAAGTAATAGATGGCAAAAGCGAACGTGGTGGATATCCAGTAGTTAGAAAAAATATGAAACAATGGGTTATCGACATTCCTAAATATGCTGAAAAATTATTAAACGGTTTAGATGAAATTGATTGGCCAAATTCTACTAAAGAAATTCAAAGAAACTGGATTGGTAAAAGTATTGGTGCTCATGTCATCTTTAAAATTAAAGATACTGACTATGATTTCACAGTCTTTACTACAAGATGTGATACCTTATTTGGAGCTACATATTGCGTATTATCACCAGAACATGATTTAGTAGATAAAATAACAACTAAAGACCAACAAGAAGCCGTAAATAAATATAAAGAAATCTGTGCTACCAAATCAGATTTAGAAAGAACCGAATTAAATAAAGAAAAAACCGGAGTATTTACTGGCGCATATGCTATTAACCCTGTAAATAATAAAGAAGTACCAATCTGGATTAGTGACTACGTATTAGCAAGTTATGGAACTGGTGCAATCATGGCTGTACCTGCTCACGATGAAAGAGACTACGAATTTGCAAAAAAATTTAATATTGAAATCATCCCTGTAATCGAAGGAGGCAATATCGAAGAAGCAGCTTATACAGGTGATGGAACTCATATCAATTCAGGCTTCTTAAATGGTTTAGATAAAGAAACAGCAATCAATAAAATGATTGAATATTTAGAAGAAAATCATATCGGTAAAAAACAAATAAATTATCGTTTAAGAGAATGGATTTTCTCACGTCAAAGATATTGGGGAGAACCAATTCCAATTATTCATTATGAAGATGGAACAATAGGTGTATTAAGTGATAAAGATTTACCATTAATCTTACCAGAATTATTAGATTACTCACCATCAAAAACTGGTGCTAGTCCATTAGAAAAAGCTACCGATTGGGTAAATGTTGAAATAGATGGTAAAAAAGGTAAAAGAGAAACATCAACAATGCCAGGATCTGCTGGATCAAGTTGGTACTACTTAAGATATATTGACCCCAAAAATAATGAAACATTTGCTGATAAAAAATTATTAGAACACTGGATGCCAGTAGATTTATATGTTGGTGGACCAGAACATGCAGTTGGTCACTTATTATATTCAAGAATGTGGAATAATTACTTATATGACAAAGGCTTAGTTCCTGTTAAAGAACCATTTAAAAAATTAGTTCATCAAGGAATGATCTTAGGGTCAAATGGAATTAAAATGGGTAAAAGATATCCAGAATATTCAATTAATCCATGTGATATAGTTGAAAAATATGGAGCTGATACATTAAGATTATATGAAATGTTTATGGGACCATTAGAAGCCGATAAACCATGGAATAATAATGGAGTAGAAGGAAGTAGAAAATTCTTAGACCGTATTTGGAGATTATATACTGAAGACAACAAAATTAAAGAAGAACCAAATCAAAATTTAGAAAAAATCTATAATCAAACTGTTAAAAAAATAACTGAAGATTATGAAAATTTAAATATCAACACAGCCATAAGTCAAATGATGATCTTCATTAACGCTGTATATAAAGAAAATATTTATCCAAAAGAATATGCCGAAGGATTCTTAAAATTATTAAATCCAGTTGCACCATTCATAACTGAAGAATTATGGAACAAATTAGGACATAATGAAACAATTGCTTATGAACCTTGGCCAATCTATGATGAAACCAAAATAGTAGATACAACTATTGCAATCGGTATTCAAGTAAATGGTAAATTAAGAGCAAGCATTACAATAGATGATACTGATACTGAAGATACCATCAAAGAAAAAGCCTTAAAAGAAGAAAATATTATAAAATATACTGAAGGAAAAGAAATAATCAAAGTAATAGTTGTTCCTAAGAGAATCGTTAGTATCGTTATAAAATAGAGAATATTAAAGCTTTAATTAATATTCTCTTTTGTTTTTGTTTGCACCAGAAAAAAAATATGCTATAATGACAATGATAGTAGAGGTAGGTTAGTTGATATGAATTATGATTATAATACTTATGCAGATGTACAATCTGCAACTAAAATGTTTGCAAACAGTGTTGTTTTGATTATTTGGGGAATAACATTAATTTTAGGCTTAATCCAATTTATTGGTCAATGGAAAATGCTTAAGAAATTAGGAAAACCAGGATGGTCAGTATTAATTCCTATTTATAACGGATGGGTTTATTTAGAATGTGGTGGTCTTCCAGGATGGTTAGTACTTATTCCTGTTGCCAATGCAATAGGAATTATTGTTGCGACTGTTAAAATTCCTCAACGTTTTGGTAAGGGTATAGGTTTTGGTTTAGGAAATTTATTCTTTCCATATATTTTCACTCCAATCTTAGGCTTTGGTTCTGCTCAACCAATTGATGCAGTACAACCAGAACCAGAAGTAAAACCAGACTTAATGGCTGAAAATCAAGGAGAAATCAAGGCTGATGGTAGCATCGATTTAATGAGTGCCCCAAATACACCAGTAAGTGAGCCAGTTATTGTTCCTGAAGAACCTAAAAATGAATTTACTGAAGCCCCAGCTTTAAATATAAGTGAAAATGTTCCAGAACAAACACCAATGCCGGAACCAGTTCCTCAAAATATTCAAAATACTGCCACTCCAACTGATATTCCAAGTGCATTTGATATGCCAATGCCAGCTGCTAATAATGTAGCAATTAATAATACTACTCCTGTAGAAAATGTTCCTGTAGAACCAACTCCTGTAGTAGATACTCCAGCAGTTCCAATAACACCTGTTGTCGAAACTCCAATTGCCCCAGCAACTCCTATAGTAGAAACCCCAGCTGTTGCTCCTGCCGAAACAGTAGTGTCTCCAGAACCAGTTCCAAGTATAGAACCAATTAAAGTCGAAGAAAAAATAGATGTTCCAACTGTCCCTGTAATCGAAGATAAACCAGCTGAAGTACCAGTTATGGAAACACCTGCAGTTCCCGTTATAGAAGAACAACCAGTTGTAACTCCATTACCAGTTGAACCAGTTACACCAGTAATTGAATCAGCTCCAGAACAATTAAATTCAATTGAAGATGATATTAAAGAAGCAACAATTGAATTACCAAAAATGGTTAATGCTGAAATAAATGAAAATATTACAGCTACCAAAAAATGTCCATTCTGTGGAGCTGAAAATGAATACTCTTCAAAATCATGTGTAACATGTGGAAATAATTTAAACTAGCATTAGCTAGTTTTTCTTATAAAAAAATAAGAATATTGACTAAAATTAAATATCAGTTTATAGTTAAGATGGTGGTTAATTATGATAAAAGTTTTTACTGGACCAATGTTTAGTGGAAAATCAGATGAATTATTAAAAGAATATGATAAAAAATATCATAAAAGTAAAATATTATTATTTAAACCTAAAATAGATACAAGAGACTTTGGCGTTGTAAAAACTCGTAACAATAAAGAAGTTCCAGCAATATTAATTAAAGATTTAAAAGATATTAAAAAACATTTAACAGAAAAAATTACTACAATATTTATTGATGAAGCAAACTTTCTAAAAGGTGATGTTAAAGTACTTCAAGATTTATCTATCATGGAAGATTTAGATATCTTTATTGCGGGGTTAAATATGACTAGTGAACAAGAACCATTTGGTCTTATGCCACAACTTCTAGCCATAGCAGATGAAATTGAAATTATGCATGCATCATGTAACGAATGCAATCGTGATGCTTATTATACATACTATGATGGAAATAAAAATAGTACAATATTAGTTGGAAGCGAAAACTATATAGCACTATGTCCAAGATGTTTAAGGAAAAAGAAAAATGAGAGGTAAATTAATTGTCATTGAAGGTACTAATAATTCTGGAAAAGAAACTCAAACTAAATTATTAGTTGAAAAATTAAATAAAGATGGAATAAAATGTGAAAAAAGAAGATTTCCTGATTATTCATCTCCAACCGGAAAAATAATATCAGAAGATATTTTAGGTAAACATCAAAAATCATTATTTGATGAAGGAATCAATAAAATTCCCCCTAAAGTAGCTGCTTTATATTATGCCGCTGATAGATTATATAATATTGATAAAATCAATGAATTATTAGACCAAGGAATAAATGTAATCTTAGATAGATATGTTGAATCAAATATGGCTTATCAAGCTTCAAAATTAGAAACCGTACCAGACCGTATTAATTTAATTTTATGGCTAGAACAATTAGAATTTACTTTATTAGACCTTCCAAGACCCGATAAAGTGGTATTCTTATATTTACCATATGAATATCGTCATGATCAAAATGAAAGCAATGAACACCTAAAAAGTGCCGAAAATGTCTATCAATTACTTGCTGAAAGATATAACTTTGATGTTATTTATTGTGTTAATAAAGATAAAATCAAAACCATTGACGAAATAAATGAAGAAATGTATCAAATAGTTAAAGATTACCTTGCCAATTAATTGTCAAAAATCTCTAAAAATATTTAAATATTATAAAAATTAGATATAATAAACAATGTTGAAAGAACCAAAAACGACAAAAAAATCCCTTAATTTAGATAAAATAACAATAGGGAGGAAATATGAAAGTAAAAGTTTTTGATGAATCACATGAAAAAGATTTAGAACAATCTGTTAATATGTTTCTTTCAACCGTTGATGAATTAGTAGACATAAAATATTGTGTCTCAATCGCTGCAGTAGGTGAAGAACAAATATATTGCTTTACTGCGATGATAATTTATAAAGATTTGAGTGAATAAAAATGAAAAAAAATAGTTTTGTTGCAGGAACCATAATATCAACTGCATCAATTGTAATAGTTAAAATTTTAGGAATGCTTTATGTCGTTCCTTTTTATGCTATAGTAGGGCAAAAAGGTGGTGCCCTTTATAGTTATGCTTATAATATCTATTTAATATTCTTAGGTATCTCATCAGCAGGTATTCCTAATGCTATTAGTAAAATTATTAGTGAATATAATTCTTTAGGATATTTAGAAGCTAAAAATAGAGCATATGCTATTGGTAAAAAAATAATTGGTTACTTTAGTATTGCTGTCTTTATTATTTTATTTATATTTGCTGAAGAATTAGCAACTCTTATTTTAGGTGATTTAAAAGGTGGCAATACCATTGAAGATGCTTGTTTTGTTATTAGATGTGTATCTTTTGCTGTCTTAGTAATCCCTCATTTAAGCGTAACTAAAGGATATTTTCAAGGACATAGATATGTTACACCATCATCAATATCAAATTTAATTGAACAGGTAGTAAGAATATTTGTTATCTTATGTGGCTCATATTTAGCCTATAAAGTCTTCAATTCAAGTCTTTCCTTAGCAGTAGGCATTGCTGTCTCTGGCGCCTTTTTTGGTGGTCTAGTAGCTTATTTTTATTTAAAAAGAAATATGAATAAATATAAAAAAGACTTAGATATAATGGATGATCCAACTAAACTAAAAACCGACCCTGTAACTAATAAAGAAATATCAAAAAAGATAATCTCTTATGCTGTGCCATTTGTTATTATCAATATCATTTCAAATATCTATAGTTTTACTGATATGGTTTTAATCTTAAGAACCCTAAATTACTTAAACTATAATGCTGCTGATGTTGAATTTATTACCAGTATTATTTCTACCTGGGGTAGTAAAATATGTATGATAGTAAACTCTATATCTATGGGTATGACTGTAACTTTAATACCTGCCATAGTAGAAGCTTATGCTACTAAAGATACTAAATTATTAAATGCTAGAATTAATAAAGCCCTACAAATGGTATTTTATACATCATTACCATTAACTTTAGGATTATCTATCTTAGCAACTCCAGTTTGGACAATGTTCTATAATACAAACCCATATGGTGGTAAAGTCTTAAGAGTCTTAATCTTTAGTGCTATGTTTGGTAACTTAAGTGTTGTTGTATCATCAACATTACAAAGTTTAAGTAAATATAAATATGTTTATATTACTAATGCTTTTGGGTGCATCTTAAATGCTTTATTAGATGTTCCAATGATGCTTTTATGTCATAAACTAGGAATCGGTGCTTATTATGGAGCTATGATATCTTCACTAATCGGCTATACCTTATCAATTACAATTGGGTTGCGTCTAATCAATAAAGAAAGAACCTTAAGTTATAAAGATACATATAAATGGATGGCTATATCATTAATACCAGCCTCTATTATGACTATAATTTTATTAGTTATTAATAAATATTTACCATTTAATTTATATACTAAAACTGGTAGTTTAATAACTATCATAATAGATACTGTTATAGGTGGAATAATCTTCATCTATTTAAGCTTTAAACTAGGTATATTAAAGCATATCTTTGGTGATCAAGAGTTAGAACGTATCATAAAAAAACTTACCTTTGGTAAGCTTAAAATAAAGAAAAATTAAACCATATACATATTAGAAGAATAACTATTATCTTCATAAGTAATATTGCTAGAGTTATCTCCCTCTAAATGATTAACTCTAGCTTCCAAACGACTTATTCTTCTTTCAATTTTAGATAATCTAGAATCAATATCACTATACATATTGTTATTCATAATAGGATTAGCTGGACCTGAATAAAAATTAGAATTAGCACTAATAGTATTTCCCATCATATTTTGATTAGGTATATTACCGGGCGCTATCATATTAGTATTATAACCATATTCAGAAAAAAACGCATTACGATCTTTTTTCATGTTTCACCTCTATAACATTATATGTAAAACAAGATAAAAGTTTAAAAGGAGTATTAAAATGAGATTAAGAAATGTAAAAAACGCAAGAGAAATCGTATCAAATCATAACTTAGTAGTAACAGAAAATCCCTTTGATAATTCAAAACCTTTACATATTGAAATAGGTACTGGCAAAGGTGATTTTATTATTGGAAAAGCTAAATTACATCCAGAAATTAACTTTATTGGCATAGAAAAATATGAATCAGTCCTAATTAGAGCATTAAATAAAGTAGAAGACATTCCCGAAAATCTTCGCTTTATGTGTTTTGATGCCATTAAGATAACTAATTACTTCAATAACAATATTGATCAAATCTATTTAAACTTTTCTGACCCATGGCCAAAAAAGAAACATTCAAAAAGAAGATTAACTAGTCCTATCTTTTTAGATTTATATAAAGAAATATCTAAAGATAATATTAATATTAAAATGAAAACTGATAATAAAGATTTATTTGCTTATTCACTAGAAACCTTAAATAATAATAACTTTCATTTTAATGAAGTTAATTTAGACTTACCAATTGATTTTGAAGACAATGTTGTAACTGAATATGAAAAAAAATTTAGAACTCAAGGAGTAACTATTAATTATTTAGATGCAACAAAGCCTAAATTTTGATATAATAATAACAGGAGAATTATATGAAGAAAATAATATTACTAATAATCTGTTTATTTATCTTTACTGGATGTACTAATTTACAAAATGATAATTTAGATAATATTGTATCAGAAATTCAAAAAAGCAAAATAAATGTTAAAAATGAATATCGTACTGGTTATAAATATTATTTACCATCTAATATGGGAGTAGTTAAATCTACTTATATAAATGAAATATTAAAAAACCAAAATACTAAATATTACATGTATGTTGACTTAGTTAGTTATTATAATAAAAAGAAAAGTAACTATGAAATAAATCCATCAGCTTTCTATAGCAAAGACATATCTTATGACAATAAACCTGGTTTTATTGAAATAAATAGTAAAAATGAAAAATATTTAATTGAAATAATGTATAATTATGCTAAAATAGAAGTAATGGTAGATAAGGATATGATTAATGAAACAATTGCTAATTCATTGATAATCTTATCTTCTATAAAATATAATGATGATATAATTGATAATCTAATGGGAGAAAATATTCTTAATTATCGCGAAGAAACATTTACTATTTTTGATAAAGAAAAAAATGATAGTGATTTCTTAGAAGTAATTCAAGAATATGATAAATATAATGAACCAAAAATTCCTGATTACGATTTAATTAACTAAGGAGTGAGAATAATGGGAGTATTTAGAAAACTAAAAGATGTTTTATTTGATATTGAAGAAGACGATATTCCAGAAATAACTAAAAAAGAAGAAATAAATCCAATTAAAGAAATTAAAATACCAAAAGAAGAACCAGAAGAGCCAAAACCAGTTAAAAAGGAACCAACATTTAATTTTCCTTTAGATGATTTTGATGAAAAACCGGCTCCTTCTAGAGTAAAGAAAGAATATAATTGGGATGAAGAAGAGTATCGTAAACCTCTTCCTAGAGAACCAAAACGTTTTGAAGAACCAAGAAGATTTGAAGAACCAACTCCAAGAAGAAAAGAACCAGATTTTGGAAGATTCAATCAAAAAGAAACTAGAAAGAAAGACACAACACCATTTAAACCATCACCTGTAATATCTCCAGTATATGGTATTTTAGATCAAAACTATACCAAAGAAGATATTATTGTTAAAACTGATGTAGGAGTAACAACCCCTAATTTAGATGATGTTAGAAAAAAAGCTTATGGTACTAAAAAATCTGAACCAGTTATCTTAGATGAACCAGATGAATTTACTGAACCACTTAAAACTCTAGATGAAATCTTAATAGATAAAGACGAACCTAAAAAAGTGGAACCATCTAAAAACATGGATATTCCTGCTATTAAAATAGAAGATGACGAATTGCCAGATGAACCATATAAAGATGAAATAGTTAAAGAAAAACCAAAGAAAAAAGAAGAAACAAACGATAATACATTAGAAAGTGACTTATTTGATTTAATAGATTCAATGTATGAAGATAGAGAAGAAAGTGAGGAATAATAATGGAAGCATTGAACACAGTATTACCAATCGTAATTTATATATTATTAATAGTTTTATTAATAATAGGAATTATTTTAGGAATTAAACTTATAATAACTATAGATGAGGTTAATGCCGTAATCGAAGATATTCGTAAAAAAGTAAAATCTTTAGATGGAATATTTAGTGTAGTTGATATGGCATCAAACAAACTAGGAATAATTACCTCACGTATTAGTGACTGGACTATGTCTCTAATAAATAAAATTGTAAGTTTAAGAAATAGAAAGGATGAAGATGAAGATTATGAGTAAAAAAGGATGCGGATTATTTACTGGATTATTAGTAGGAGCTGGACTTGGAATTCTATTTGCTCCAAAGAAAGGTTCTGAAACTAGAAAAGATTTAACTAATAAAATGACAGATTTATGGAATCAAGCTAAAGATTTAGAATACGATGATGTTAAAAAAACAATCGAAAAGAAAATCAAAGAAATTCAAAAAGAATTAGCAGATTTAGATTCAGAAAAAGTTTTAGATATTGCTAAATCAAAAGGCAAACAAATTAAGAAAAAAGCTGAAGAATTATACGAATTAGCTTTAGAAAAAGGAACTCCAGTTCTAGAAAAAACAGCTAGTGAAGTAAGACAAAAAACAATCGAGGTATTAAATAATACAATCGAAAAACTAGAACAAAGTGAAAAAAAATCTAAAAAAACTAAGAAAACTGCCTAATTAAAAGCAGTTTTTTCTTTTATTTATTGAATTTTTTTGATATAATCAAGTTGTTAACGAAGAATGGCCTTACAACCCAGGAGTTAAATCGTAGATCTACGTTAAAGATAAGAGTGTATGATAATTCATAAACTAAGGTGGTACCACGGCATAATGCCGTCCTTAGACTTATGAATTTTTTTATTAGGAGGAAATATGAGAAAATTTGAAAAAATAAGCTATGAACAATTTAAAAAAGATATCAGTGAAAATCAAAATTTATATGAAAGTTATTCATTACCAGTAAGAAGTACTAAAAAAAGTGCTGGATATGACATCAAAAGTTTAGAAAGTTATATACTTAAACCAGGCGAATCAAAAGCATTTGTAACAGGCTTAAAAGTAGCAATGAACGATGATGAAGTATTATATTTATATACAAGAAGCTCAATGGCTTATAAATATAACGTAACATTAGCCAATAGTGTCGGAGTTATAGATTCAGATTTTTACAATAATGAAAATAACGAAGGACACTTTAAAATTAAATTAATAAATCATGGAAATCAAGACTTTATCGTAAACATTGGAGATCGTATAGCTCAAGGAGTATTTATGAAATTCTTAACTGTAGACGATGAAGATGAAATAAAAAATACAAGAACTGGTGGAATAGGTTCTACCAATAAGGAGGAAAAATAATGACATTTTTTGAAGAATTAAAATGGAGAGGTGTAGTTAAAGACATCAGTTCTCCAGAACTAGAAGAAAAACTTAATAACGAATCATTAACATTTTATTTAGGAACAGACCCAACCGCTGATTCCTTACATATTGGCCATTATGCTTCATTTATAACAGCTAAAAGATTAGCAAGACATGGACATAAACCAATCATCTTAGTAGGTGGAGCAACTGGTTTAATTGGCGATCCTAGACCAACGGCCGAAAGAGAAATAATTTCTAAAGAAATCGTTGCTAAAAATATCGAAGGATTAAAAAAACAAGTAGAATCACTATTAGAAGGAAAAGCCCAAATAGTCAATAACTATGACTGGACTAAGGATGTAACCTTCTTAGACTTCTTAAGGGATATTGGAAAATACATCAATGTAAATTACATGCTAGGTAAAGATATAATTGCTAGAAGATTAGAAACTGGTATCACATATGCAGAATTCTCTTATACATTATTACAAGGTTTTGATTATCTACATCTATTTAATACTTATAATTGTACCTTACAAGCAGCAGGTTCAGACCAATGGGGAAATATTACAACTGGAATTGAACTTATCAGAAAAATTGAAAATAAAGAAGTATACGGTTTTACAATGCCACTTATTCTAGATTCTACTGGTAAAAAATTTGGTAAAAGTGAAGGTAATGCCTTGTGGTTAGATAAAGAAAAAACTAGCCCATTTAAAATTTACCAATACCTAGTAAATTCAGATGACTCTAAAGTAATTGAATACTTAAAAGTATTTACATTCCTTTCTAAAGAAGAAATAGATTCTCTAGAATTAGAAGTTAAAAATCATCCTGAAAATCGTGTTGCTCAAAAAACTCTAGCATATGAAGTAGTTAAAGACCTTCATGGTGAAGAAGAAGCAGAAAAAGCTAAAGAAATAAGTGAAAAAATCTTTAGAGGAGAAGAAACTGAAGAAATGCCAACAGCTGAAGTAAGTTCAAAAAATATCTTAGATGTTATGGTTGAAAGTAATCAAGCTCCATCAAAAAGCGAAGCAAGAAGATTAGTTACTCAAGGTGGTGTTTCTATTAATAATGAAAAAGTAATTGATCCAAACTTTGAATGTCCTCAAGAATTCATTTTAAGAAAAGGTAAGAAAAATATAATCAAAGTAAAAATTAAGTAAATTAATTTTTACTTTTTTATTTGTTAAAATAATGTTATACTTTTTATAGTAGGTGATAGTATGAATATAATAGAAATCGATGGAAAACAACTTGAAATTTTAACCGCTTTTGAAAATAATGGCAAAAATTATCTAATATACAAAGTAGATGGTGAACTTTCTTGCTCTTCATATGAACTAACTAATGAACTAATTTTATCCAAAATAGAGTCAGATGAAGAGTGGGCAATGGTAGAGGCTAAAATAAATGAGTTAATGGAGGCATAATATGAAAAGTTATTTATTAGAATTTGATCCAAAAAATGAACCAAATAGGTTAAAATTCTATTCCTCAAGATATCCTAATGGAATCTATTTTACAGAAGAAAAAACAAAAAGTATCTTTGCAATGATTTTTAGAGAAAAATCAGTAGATGAATACAAAAGAGGAAACACAGTAACTATTAATTTTGATGATTACACGTTAAGAATTAAAAATTATAATGCACTATCTAAATTAAGAGAACGTCAAAAGCCAAATAAAGCTAAAAGCGTAGCAGGCAAAAAAAGTTTATTTGCTTTATCAGTCTTTACTTTAGCATCGATAATATCTTTTAAGTTTGGTATGAGTGCAACTTTAAATCAAGATATTGATCCAATACTACCAGATAATCCTAAAGATGGTTATGAAGAAACTGTTGAACCACAAAAAGATAACTTAGATTTAATATATGAAAATGATCAAACACTTGCTGCAACTGAAAAGTCTAAAGTAGACGAACCAGTTTCTGACCATACTCCAAAAGCTGCTACTAAAAATTATGAAATAAATTATAATATAACTCCTAGAACAGCTGAATATCTTTCATATAAAGAACAAGCCCGTGAAAAATATGGAAAACAAATTGAAGAAGCAGCAGCTATTAACGGTTTAGATCCTGAATTATTATTAGATATATGTTCTGCTGAAAGTTTAGGCTTTCATAATACAAATTCCAATTCAACTGGGGATGTTGGATTATTCCAAATTAATAAAGGTGTATGGCTTAACTATACTATGAGATATTTTAACTATGTAACTAACCAATATGAAACTTTAACATTTACAGAAGAAAATATTAATAATGCGAATATGCAACCAATGTTAGGAGCCCTTGTTTATAGAGACTGTTTGAATAATATGGATAACAATATGTTAGCAGCACTACTAGGATATAACTGGGGATGGCCTCAAGCTAAAAATCGTATAGGTGATCGCTTATATGATAAAACTGATCATTCTTATGAAGATTCATTTAAAATTAATAGTACATATGATAATTATATGGAAGCAGTATTATCTTATCATCCAGCTGGTAAACCAATCGAAATAAAAACAGCTCCTGATGCTAATGGCAATTATGAAACATTGGAATTCCATATTAATAATGCACTACAAAAAAATACAGACAAAACTCTAGGTTAATAAAAAAATACATAAGCTACTTCATTTCACTTATGTATTTTTTTAATGTTTTAGCATTCGGACCAAATATAATTTTTAATTGATTATCTATTTCAACAATACCCTTAGCGCCTAATCTTTGAATTCCATCTTTATCAACTAAAGATATATCTTTTAAAGTAACCTTTAATCTAGACATATTAACTTCACTATCTAGAATATTATCTTTACCACCAAGACATTGAACTAATTTATTAATTTCAAAAGTAAAATTCTTTTTATTAAGTTTAACAATAACTAAAGATATTATAAATAATACAAAAAATATAATTAAATATTGCCACCACATATATTTATCACCCAATAATATTATACACTATCACTAACAAAAATAAAATCACTATTTTAATCATTATACATAAAATATATTGAGTAATAATGAAAGGGTGAATATTATGTGTAATAATAATAGAGAACAAGAAGGTAATTGCATTTCCGAAATATTAAAAGTAATTTGCATCTTACAACAAAATGCTTGTCCAGACAATAGTTTAGATTCATGTGATAGACCAATGTTAGGAGGAGGATCTAGTAATTGCTTAGTATGTAATACTAGACCAATCATGCTTTATACATGTTGTGGTAATGGAGTGCCAATTAGTATGCCAACAAGTAAAGATGTAACTTGTACTTGCTCAAATACTTCATTAGATAGTTCTTGTGCGGAATGTTCAAATGTATTTAGAGTAGAAAAACTAGAAGGAAACTGCTGTACATTTAGAGTATTAGTAGCTAATCCAGATCAAACATGCTGTAACAGTCAACCATATCTTTCAACAAATAGCTTCTTTACAATGAACTTAAATTGCTGTTGCATGATAAGATGCTTAAATGATTGCTATGTAGATTGTGTTTGTTAAATAAAAAACTTTTATGATCTTTCATAAAAGTTTTTTAAATATTCAAAATAAGCTTTATATAAATTAGTATCAGTATCATCATGATATTTTAAATTATTTTTTTCTAAAATATCTTTAACAATCATATCATTGAATTCTGGATTTCTAATAAGGAGAGGACCAATCACAAAAGTTCCAAAAAAATTAAATTCATGATATCCTTCAAATTCAGATTTAAAATTATCAGCATTTCCACTAATAACTGCAAATAAATGATTAAAATTATTTTGAACTACATACTTACGATTTTGAAAGCCTATAATTGGGTTTTCAAAATTTTTATATGCCATAAAACATTCACCAGTTATTTTTAAAGAAGACTTAGCATAATAATCAAATATATCTAAACCCTCAATGGTTTTACCATTACATTCAATATACTTACCAAACATCAAATAAGAATTACCAGTTGCAATAAAATATTTATTCTTCTTAATAAAATTACTTATTTCTTTTTTATATTTCTTTATATCCTCTAAAGCAATATATAAATTTTCATCACTACCAGTACCCATATAAATTAAATCATATTTCTTAAAATCAATCTTATCACCACAAGATAATAAATCAATACTTACTTCAACATTTTGATTTCTAAAAGAATCTTTTAAAGCTAATATATTACCTTGTTCACCATATTGATTAAGCAAATCATAATATAAATGTAATATCTTAATCATTATTATCCTCCATAAAAATCTTTTTTAAAACAGCAGTCATATCAAAACATACCATTGTAAATATTGTTCCTTCAGTGTTATCCAAATCTTCACTAATATTCTTAATATTATCAACTATAACTAATTTATCTTCATCAACATTAGCAAGCCTTAATCTTGCATATACATCATATCTAAATCTACCAATACATAATATCTTATCTATATTCTTTAAATCTAATACTTCAAAATCAACATCATATAACCATGAAATATCATTATATTTATATCTTCTAGAAACATTATCAAATCCTAATATAATAGTTTTTTTACCCTTATAATTATTAATATAATTTAAAGATTGTAAATAACTTAAATTATTTTCATTTTTAGACTCTAACATATCAACTTCACGATTATGATATTTTAAAGATTTTAATCTTTTAGATTCTAAAACTTCATCATTTAAAGCATGGATTATTTTAACTTCTTCAAGACCAATTACTTTACATAAAGAATAAGCAGCTAAAGTATAATAAACTGCAAAAAAAACATCTTTATTTAAATGAATAATATTATTATTAATAATCATTTCTTGTTTCTCTAAATCAACTTTTTCTGCTTTAATATCAATATTATTTTTAAAATCACCATTCGGACAACTATAACTACCTAAATGACCATAATGATAAAATTTATAAATTAATTTTTTATGACAAATAGGGCAATAAGCTGCATCAACATTATTACTAATAGGTGCTTTTAAACTATATTTAGTTTTACCAATTCCATAAGTAGTAACTTCACCTTTATGTAAATACTTTAATCTATTAACAAAAGCATCATCACTATTAATAATTAAATGAGTTTTTTCATCAATGGAGTTAAATATTTTATTTAAAATAAACATTGGTTCCCCATTACGAGCAGGCTGATCTCTGGTAATATTAGTAACAACCAAATGTGTTAAAGTACTCTTACTAAAAGTTTCTTTAATATAAGACTCATCCATTTCTAAAAGAAGAAAATCACAATTCATTTTATGACTAAAAACTTTAGTATTATTTAAAATCAGTGTAGTAGTACCATTAACAACATTAGAACCACTTTTATTCCAAACAACTTTATAACCATTAACTTCTAAAATATGAGCAATCATACTAGTAGTTGAACCCTTTCCGGAAGAACCAGTGACACCTACAACATATTTAGGATATTTAATTTTTTCTAAAATATTTTTATCAAATTTTCTAACAATACTAGCCGGAAAAACACTTCCTTCAAATTTAAATAATTTACAAATAAATGTAATAGTCTTATTAAGCATAATAAGCAATGTTAACTTCATATAATCACCAATATTATTATATCATAAATTTATAAAATAAAATAAGAATACTAATTGATAAACAAAAAAACAAATGTTATAATTATAACGTATAACATAAAGGAGGTATATAATGAAAAAAAATATCAGAATTTCTATGATGTTATTTTCTATATTATTTTTACTTATAGCCTCAATATCAATATCTTATAGTTATTTTGTTACTCAAGGTGTTAAAGATGAAAGCGGATCAACTATTGAAGCTCATGGTGCAACCCTTACAATTACATATGAATCAGCAGATATAATATTTAAAAATAAAGTTTACCCAAGAGAAGAAGAATGGGCAACTAAAACTTTTACTGTAACTGGAAATAATACATCTCCATTAAAAATGAATTATTATGCTGGAATGGATGTCGAAACCAGTGACTTTCCAGATGGTGCCCTAACATATACATTAAGTGGAAGTAAAACTGACACTGGAAGTACTTTAGTTCCTGCTATTACAGCTGGAACCATTCCTAGTGGTAAAAGTAAAGTTTATTTTGGTGTTGGTCAATTTATAAATGGTTATGCTATCCACACATATACATTAAAAATCTTTTATCCAGATATCGCAGAAAATCAAAACAATGAACAAGGATCATTATATAAAGCTAAATTATTTATTGAAGAAGCTGGTACCGGAGAAATAGTAGATAAGAGAATAGATAGAATAAAATTAACTGCCAATCCAACAAAGACAAAATATATTAAAGGTGAAAACTTCGATCCAACTGGTATGGAAATAACTGCATATTATACTGATGGAACACATCAAATAATTACTAATTATGAATTAATAGACAATGTTAACTTACAAACAAATCAGAGTGTCGTTAGACTTTCTTACACCGAAGATTTAATTACAAGAACAATTGCTATTCCTATTAAAGTAACAAATGATTTAATAAAATTAGAAATAATAACTCCACCAGATAAAACAACATATGTTGCTGGAGAAGAATTTGATGCAACTAACATGGTAGTTCAAGCCATATTTGAAGATGGTTCATTGATGAAAGTTGATAATTATACTTTAGCTAATAATTATAATTTAGTTAAAGGACAAACATACGTAACCGTTATATATACTTATGATGCAGTAACTAAATCAGTAAAACAACCAATAACAGTTACTAATAAAGTTACGGGAATAATGGTAAGCGTTCCACCAACAAAAACAATGTATGTTCCAGGACAAACATTTGATTCAACAGGTATGGTAGTATCAGCTATCTATGAAAATGGTGCATATCAAGCAATTACTGGATATACAATTACCGATGGAACAATTGCTGAAGGACAATCTAACGTAACAATATCTTATAAAGATCCAGAAACAAATAAAGTATTTACTACAACTCAAAAAATTAAAATAGGTAGTGGGATGGAAAGTTTAGAAATAACTACACCACCAACTAAAATAATTTATGGCGTAGGAAATGCTTTTGATCCAACTGGTATGGAAGTTAAAGTTCATTACTCAAACGGTAAAAGTAAAGTTATAACCAATTATACAATTGTAAATGGTTCTTCACTAACTGCTGATCAAACTTCAGTAACAATTTCCTATACTGAACTTGGTGAAACTGTCACTACAACTCAAGCCATAACAATTGATACCACAGGACCAACATTAACACTTTTTAATAAAGCAACACAGTCTGCATCTACAACGACAGGATGGGCACAAAAATTTATAGTAGAAGGAACTGCTACTGATGTTTCTGGAGTAGAATCAATTAATTATTGTATGACAACATCATCAACATGTACTCCAACAACAAAGTATTCAAGTACATCGGAATACTCACTTACTGTTGGAACAACATCAACTGCGACGAGATATTGTGTTCAAGCAACTGATAAACTAGGAAATAAATCTGTTATTAGATGTTCAAACGCTTATAAAGTTGACTCAACAGCACCAACAGTATCTTCTTCAGTATCATCATCAACTCAAAATGCTGCTAAAACATGGTATAAATCTATATCACTACAAGTTAATGCCACAGATAGTACTAGTAATGTTCAATATATAAAATACTGTTTGACTACATCATCAACGTGTAATCCATCAACAACATATTCATCTCCAGTATCATTACAATCAGGAACAACTAGTAAAATTTGCTATAATGCTACAGATAATGCCGGAAATAGATCAGCAACATCTTGCTCTTCAGCATATCGAGTAGATGGAACAGCACCAACTGTTACAAAAGCAACGCCAACTACAACTACTGGAAGTAATGGATGGTACAAAGTTGTAACTACAAAATTCAATTTAAGTGAAACAATCTCAGGTATTGCTTCATTAAAATATTGTAAAACGACATCAACAACTTGTACGCCATCAACTGCATACAGTGTGACATCTGGAACAACATCAATGACATCATTTACGCAATCAATTACAAATACATCAACCGCTAAAAGAGTATGTATTCAAGTAACTGACGTTGCAGATAATGTTTCAGGAGTAGTATGTTCAGATGCATATAAAGTTGACAATACAGTGCCAACTTTAAGCGGATTAGCAACTTTAGGTACAAGTGGGAATGGATGGTATAAATCAGTTAGTTATAAATATACAATTTCAGACACATATAGTGGATTAGCTTCAGCTAAATATTGTACAACAACATCAACAACCTGTACGCCATCAACGTCATATACATCAGGAACAAACATAAGTTTAGCTAATGCCACTAGATTATGCGTAAATGCTACTGATAATGCTGGAAATACATCTTCTACAAAATGTTCACCAACATATCAAGTAGATAATACTGCACCAACTGCTTCTACACTTTCAAAAAGTGGAAGTACTTTATCTGCAACCGGAACAGACTCACAAAGTAAAATAGCAGCCAGCTGTTTAAGTACATCTTCGTCAAGTTGTTCATCATCTTGGGCAGCATCTACTAGTGTAACATCACCATATACAGCAAGATATACAATATCAAAGGCAGGAACATATTATATTCATTTTAAAGATTCCGTTGGAAATATAAAATATAATACCCATAGTGCAACTTATAGCTGCTCAACAACTTTAAACTCAGCAACGAGTATTAGTGGTAGATATTTTGCAGATGGTTCAGTTGCTAGAGGCTGGGTAGACGGCACAACATATAATGGTTATGTCTTTGCTGGATATAATACAAGTAATGCTAAAAACTATGTTGGTCAAGTTAGCTATTATATAAGCAGTCCTGCATGTTATTGGAAAATAAAATTTACTTTAGCTGGAACAGATGCTACAAATGCTAATAAAAATATAGCTTTAATGTTAGATCCAGATGATAATTCAAATTACTATAACTTAAAAGGAACTTATGGTTCAACAGCAAAGGAATGGCAGCATGCTTCATTTAGAATTGACTCAAGTTCTTATGGATACAACGGATGTGAAAAAAACACAGTATGTTTTAATAAAAATTTAAGTTCAGGCACCCGTTATGGATACTTATATCACAATTCAAATGGAACAAGTTATGATAATGCAAACTCATATTCATCATTATTCGTAGGTGGCTATAACAGTTCTTATATTAAATATGGAACTTTATCATAAAAGATTTGATTATTCAAATCTTTTTGTATACATAAATATTTGAAATATAATCATCTTTATAGTATAATCTTTCTAGAGAATAAGGGATGTTATGAGAAAAATATATACTGCTTTAGACATTGGGTCTAATTATATTAAATTAATAGTAGGAGAGTTTATTAATCATAAACTTAATATTTTATGTGCTAAAAAAGGCATCTCAAGAGGATTTTACTTCAATCAAATAACCGATGAAGATAAACTTGTTAAAAGCATTAATGCTGTTTTGGAAGAAGCAGAATTAGAACTTAATTTTAAAATTAAAAATGTTATTTTAAATATTCCTACCGATTATAATGAATTTACTGTAACCGATGCGACTAATGAAATAACCAATGAAGAAAAAATAGTTGAAAGTACTGATATCCTAAAAGTATTACAAGCAAGTAGTTATAATCGTATTAAACCTAATGACGAATTAATTGGAGCTATCCCAATCATGTTTAAAGTAGGAGATTATGAAACAGAATCACCAATAAATAAAAAGGGGAAAACTATTTCGGTTAAAAGTGTTTTAATTTCTACAGATAAAAAGAAAGTTTATGACTTAGTAAAATTAATTCAAAAATGTAATTTAGAGGTAGTAGACATAACTACTACAGGAATGACAGATTATTATAATTTTAAAACATCTGAATTAGATAGCAAAAATGTCATAATTGTAAATTTAGGAGATTCATCAACTAACATAAGTGTCTATAGTAAAGGAATTTATATTAATAATATTACTTTAGATCAAGGTGGATATGAAATAGATAAATTAATATCTGAAACTTATAATGTTAGAAGAAAAGATGCTAACTATTTAAAAGAAAATCTATCATTAGCGTCTTTAAATAATGCTGATGTTTCAGAAACTTTAACAGTTGTTAATAAATTAGGTGAAGAAATAACTATAAATCAATATGAACTAACTACTTTAGTAGCTAAAAAGGTTGAAGATATACTAAAATTAGTCAAAAAGAACGTAAACCTCTTAACAAAAAAGGAAATTAGTTATATAATTATAACAGGAGGCTTGTCTGAAATTAGAGACCTTAGCATTCCTGTAAATAACATATTTGCAACAAAAGGTAGAATAGGAAAAATAAATAATGTAGGAGCAAGAGATAATGCTTATAGTGTATCTCTTGGAATGTTAACTTACTTTAATAGTAAATTAGTCTTAAGAAACAAAGATTATTCAACGATTAGTGAATCTGATCTCAATGATTTATGTTCTCATAACTCAAAGGTAGGAATTGCTAGTGATTCAATATTAGGTAAAGTATTTAGTTATTTTTTCGATAATTAAAAAGGAGAAAAGATTATGTTTGGATTAGAAATGGATCAAATCGCTAAAATAAAAGTAATTGGTGTCGGTGGTGGCGGATGTAATGCCGTTAACCGTATGATTGAATCAGGAGTTAAAGGCGTAGAATTTATAGTCGCAAATACTGATTTACAAGTATTAAATACATCAAAAGCCAGTAACAAATTACAAATAGGTGTAACTATTACAAACGGACTTGGTGCTGGAGCTAACCCCGAAGTAGGACGCGCTGCTGCTCAAGAAAGTAAAGAAGAAATTAAAGAAGCACTTAAAGGTGCTGATATGATATTTGTTACCTGCGGAATGGGTGGTGGAACTGGTACTGGTGCTGCTCCAGTTATTGCTGAAATAGCAGAAGACTTAGGAGCTTTAACTGTTGGTATCGTTACAAAACCATTCAGATTTGAGGGTAAAAGAAGAATGGAACAAGCAATTTTAGGTATTGAAGAATTAAAAAAACATGTTGATACTTTAATTGTTATTCCAAATGATCGTTTAAGAGAAATAATTGATAAATCAACTCCAATGTTAGATGCATTCAAAGAAGTAGATAATGTTTTACATAGAGGAGTTCAATCAATCAGTGACCTTATTGCCGTATCTGGTTTAGTAAACTTAGACTTTGCTGATGTTAAAACTGTCATGGAAAAACGTGGTAGTGCCTTAATTGGTATTGGTTTAGGTGTTGGTGAAAATCGTGCTATCGATGCTGCTAAACAAGCTGTATCAAGCCCATTACTTGAAACAAGTATTGAAGGTGCCACAGATGCAATTATCAATGTTACTGGTGGTACAAGCTTAACATTATTTGAAGCAGAAGATGCTGCTGAAGTAGTAAGACAAAGTAGTAATAACGATATTAATATTATCTTCGGTGCTGTAATTAATGAAAACTTAAATGATGAAGTAATCGTTACTGTAATTGCCACCGGTTTTGAGGATGATAAAGAACCACAAACAAACGATGAAACACCACATGGAAGATATAAAGAACAAACCGATGACAATGACTTTGATATTCCACCATTCTTAAGAGATAGAGATAATTTTTAAGTCTAACTAAAGTTAGACTTTTTTTATGCAATAATCGACATAATTTACTTATCAGATTTTCTATAATATAAAAGGTGATTAAAATGACAATATACATAGATATAATCTTACTTATAAACTTTATTATAGATTTATTGTTACTTTTATCAGTTTCATTCTTACTTAAAAGAAGAGCATCAATAACTAGAATCATTATTTCCTCATTTATTGGTTCCTTATCCACATTATTACTATTTGTTATCCACAATAATTTTCTTCTATTAATATATAAACTTCTAATAAGCATTATCATGATTATCATCACCTTTAAATATAATAATTTTCATTACTTTAAAGATAATCTTATTTATCTTTATATAATCAGTATTATTTTAGGTGGAACTATCTATCTAATAAATAATCAAATATCTTCTATTAATAATGGTCTCATTTTTACTTCGAATAATTTAAAAATAAATTTATTCTTACTTATTATAATTACTCCTATTATTATTTATAAATATCTTATAACTACTAAAAACTATCAAATAACATATTCTAATTATTATGATATAGACATATATTATAATGATTTATGCATAAAAGGGACTGCTTTTTTAGATACCGGTAATAACCTTAAAGATCCATATTTTAAACGTCCTATTATCTTAATTAATAAAGAACTTATTAATGAGCCAGTTAAAACATTTTTAGTTCCTTATAGCGTCGTAAATAATCAAAAAGGCTTGCTTGAAGTATTTAGTCCTAAAAAAATAATTATTAATAATAAAAAATGTAAGAAAACCTTACTGGGACTTTCAGATGTTAATATTAATGGTATAAAAATAATCTTAAACAAGGAGGTATTATGATTAGAAAAATAATCGATTATATCTTTAAATTATTAAAGATAGACAATAACTTATTATTTGTTGGAAGTACCGATGTCTTGCCACCACCATTATCAAAAGAAGAAGAACTAGACTATGTTTTAAAAGCCCGAAATGGTGATATAGAAGCTCGCAATAAATTAATCGAACATAACCTAAGATTAGTTGTATTCCTAGCTAAAAAATATGAAAGTACTGGTTATGATTTAGAAGATTTAGTAAGCATTGGTTCAATAGGTCTTATTAAAGGAATTGAAACCTATAAACCTGATAAAAATATTAAGCTAGCTACATATTCATCAAGATGTATTGCCAACGAAATCTTAATGTATATTCGTAAAAATAAAAAAAGAAAAACTGAAGTTAGTCTAGAAGATGCTCTAAATTATGATGCTGAAGGTAATGAACTTCATTTAGAAGACATTCTCGGTACTGATGATAATATTATCTTTGATGAATTTTCCTTTAAACTAGATAAAGAACTTTTAAAACAAGAACTAAAAAACTTAAATGGTCGAGAAAAACAAATCATGACTTTAAGATATGGTTTAAATGAAACCGAAGAATATACTCAAAAAGAAGTTGCGGAAATGCTTGGTATTTCTCAATCATATATATCTAGAATCGAAAAAAAGATTATCAAAAAATTAAAAACGCTCATGGAAATAAATTAATTTGAATAAATAAAGCTTTATTTTCTCAATATATTTGAGAAAGGAGCTTTTTTATTTGACTAAGTATAAAGTAGAAATAAACGGAATAGACACTAATAAATTAAAAGTATTAACTAATGATGAAATGATTACTTTATTTAAAAAATATCAAAAAGGAAATCAAGAAGCTAAAGAAGAAATAATTAATGGTAACTTAAAATTAGTTTTAAGTATCATTAATAAATATAATAATGGTAAACATGACATGAATGATTTATTTCAAATTGGTTGTGTCGGTTTAATTAAAGCAGTTGATAACTTTAGTTTACAATATAATGTTCAATTTTCCACCTATGCAGTTCCCTTAATTATTGGTGAAGTTAAAAGATTTATTAGAGACTCTAGTACTGTAAGAATATCAAGAAGCATTAGAGATAATGCTTATCAAATTTTAAAATATAAAGATGAATATATGTTAAAACATGGTATTGAACCTTCAAATCGTGAAATTTGTGATAATTTAAATATACCTGAATATGAACTTGCATCATCTCTAGAAAGTTTAATCGCACCCATAAGTTTATTTGATCCCATCTATAATGATGGTGGAGATACTATCTATTTAATGGATCAAGTAAAAGACCCTAAAGTTAAACAGCAAGATGATATCATCAGTTTAAGACATGCTTTAAAAGAAATAAACAAAAGAGAAGCTAAAATATTATATTCAAGATACATTTATGGTAAAACTCAAATGGAACTAGCAGATGATCTAGGAGTTTCCCAAGCTCAAATATCCAGAATTGAAAAAAGTGCTATTAGAAATGTTAAAAGACTCATGAAATAACATATAATTAATTGGTGATACTATGCTTATGAGTGATTTACAACGTAAAGATATTATCAATATGACAACCGGTACCCGTATCGGAAAAATAATTGATATAGATGTAAATGAAGATGGTCTTATTAATAGTTTAATTGTAGGTGAACTTAAAATGATGAAAAGATTTAATAATAGTAGTGAAACTAGAATATCCTTTAAACAAATAAAAACCATAGGTTCAGATGTAATACTTGTCGATTTACCATAAAATAAGTATAATATAAGTAGTTGGTGATCAAATGAAGAAAAAAATAGTTTTAATAAGTATTATAGTTTTTATCTTAGATCAAATCTCAAAATACTTTATTCAAAATCTAATATCATTAAATGCAAGTATTAAAGTAATTAAAAATTTCTTTTATTTAACTTATGTTCATAATGAAGGGGCAGCTTGGAGTTTATTTTTTAGACAAAGATTTTTCTTAATAGTTATTAGTATCTTTGCTTTATATATAATTTTTAAATATCTCAAAAACTTTACTCAAAATAAAAGAAATATAATAGCTTTCGGATTACTTATCGGTGGAATCTTAGGTAATTTCTTTGATAGAGTAGTATTTGGATACGTTAAAGACTTTTTAGATTTTAGACTATTTAAGTATAATTATCCCATATTTAATTTAAGTGATATTGCTATATTTTTGGGTGTAATACTAGTTATATATGCAATTATCAAAGGAGAAGACCATGAAGATATTAGTAACTGATGATAACATAAGAATTGATAAATACTTAACAACACAAACAGAGTATTCAAGAAGTACTATTCAAAAAATGATTGAATCAAATAATATTTTAGTTAACAATAAACCAACTAAAAGTAATTATATTTTAAGAAATAATGATGAAATCACTATCGATGAAAACTTTAATGAAGAAACTGACATTGAACCGGAAAACATTAAATTAGATATTATCTATGAAGATAATGATTTAATGGTAATTAATAAACCATCAGGTATGGTAGTTCATCCTGGTAATGGTAATACATCTCATACATTAGTAAATGCTCTTATGGGATATACCAGTAATTTAAGTAATACTAATGGTGAATTTAGACCAGGCATCGTTCATCGTATTGATAAGGATACTAGTGGTATTATCATTGTTGCTAAAAATAATAAAGCTCATGAATTATTAGCAGAAGGCTTTAAAAATAAAACTATCAAAAGAGAGTATACCGCTCTTTTAATTGGTGAATTTCCAACTGAAACAGCAACCATTGATGCTCCAATAGGTAGAGACAAAGAAGAAAGAAAAAGAATGTGTGTTACCCCAGATAACTCTAAACGTGCTGTAACACATCTAAATGTTCTAAAAAGATATAAAGGTTATACCTTAGTAAATCTATCTTTAGAAACTGGCAGAACCCATCAAATAAGAGTCCATATGAAATACATTGGTTATCCAGTATATAATGATCCAGTGTACACCAATATGAAAACAACTCCATTTGGTCAATTCTTACATTCAAGAAGCGTTGATTTTATTCAGCCCATCACTAAAGAAAAACTTCACTTTGAAGCACCATTACCAACCGAATTCCAAGAATTTATAGATAAACTAGAAAGTAGATAATTCTACTTTTTTATTCTCTTTACTAAAATAGTAAATTGTTATAAAATATATATATTAAGTAAAAAGGCAGGAGTATTATGAGCACATTAGTAGATAAAAAAGATGAAATAGTTATGCGACTTGTTCATTATTTTATTACTGAAGAAAACTATCAACCAATTATAGTAAACGGAGTAAAAAATGAAATATGGTTAGAAAACTTAAATGCAAATTATAAAGTTATAAGAATAAATTCTAATTATATTCATAATGAAGAACAATTAAAATTTGATAATTTTAAAATAAGAAATGTAACTAAACAAATCAAAAAGAAAACATTATCATTTAAATTAAAAACATTAAATATTTTATTAGATTTAAATGATAATATTACTTTAAAAGAAGACAAGTTAATTGATAATTATAAAGTTGACTCATTAAAAGATATTAGACAAGATGATAATTTAGCTGGCTTATTCCCTAAATTAAAAACTTTGACTTTAAAGAAAACTGATGATGTTGAAAACTTTATTAAATTAACTAATGATATTAATGAAAAAAGTGAAGCAGACAATAAAGAATATGAAAGAATATTTAAACCTAAAAGAATTGTTATAACTAATATTTTAGTAGTACTTAATATTATTATGTTTGCTTTAACCATGACAATCCCTAATTTAGCTAATATGTTTATTTTAAATCCAATTGCAGTTAGAAATGGAGAAGTATACAGATTATTAACTTCAACATTTATGCATGCTAGTATCTTACATTTAGTATTTAATATGTATGCTTTATCTATTATAGGTAAACAAGTTGAAACTTTCTTAGGTAAATCTAAATTCTTGTTAGTTTATTTATTTAGTGGCTTAACTGGTTCATTATTATCATGTGCTATTACCAATAGTTATAGTTTAGGAGCATCAGGAGCCATCTTTGGTTTAATGGGATCACTTTTATATTTTGGTTATCATTATCGTTTATATTTAGGTAGTGTCTTATTAGGTCAAATATTTCCCGTTATTCTTATTAACTTAGTTATAGGTTATATTACCCCAAGCATTGATAATGCTGCTCATATTGGTGGTTTAGTTGGTGGTTTATTCTTATCAATGGCATTAGGAGTTAATAAAGATGATGAAAGAAGTTCTAAAGTAAATGGAATAATTACTAGCTTAATATTATTATTATTCTTAATATATTTAGTTTTTTTTACCAAATAAAATCACATATACATGTGGTTTTTTTCTTTTGAAAATGATATATTTATAATAGGATGTGAGATAATGACAAAAAGTAGTGTGGCTGTTGACCATAAATGTCCATCTTGTAATGCACCATTAAAATTTAACCCTAAAAGTCAAAAATGGAAATGTGATTATTGTGGTCAACAATTTGAGTTAAAAGATTTAAAAAATAATCAAGAAAAATATAAAAAGAATGAATCAAAATCAGAAGAGAATAATAAGTATGATTTATATCGTTGTCCAGATTGTGGAGCAGAAATCATAACTGATACAAATACAACTGCAACATTCTGTGTATATTGTAAAAATCCCGCCATTATAAAATCAAGATTAGAAGGTAAATTTGAACCAGAAGTAATGATTCCCTTTAATAAAACCATCGATGATGCCAAAGAAGCTTTTAAGAAAGTTGGTAAAAAACATCCCTTAATGCCAAAAAGCTTTAGCAGTGAAAAAAATATTTCTGAAATAAGAGGAATCTATATTCCATTTTGGTTATTCTCATGTATTTCAAATGGTGGAATAACTGTAAAAGCAACTGATATAAAAGTTTGGCATAGTGGAAACTATCGTTATACCAAAACTGATGATTATGAAATAATCAAAGAAGCAAATTGCAAAATAGATAGAGTACCAAATGATGGATCTTTAAAATTTGATGATGCTACCATGAATTCAATTGAACCATTTGATTATTCTAAAGCAGTCCCTTTTAATTATTCATATCTATCAGGTTTCTTAGCTGAAAAGTATGATGTTGAGTCATCTGATGCTCAAGCAATTGCTGTAGAAAGAATGAAAAATACAATTCAAGAAAAACTTAAAAACAAAATAATTGGATACGATTCAGTTATCATAACAAGTGATAACATTACCTTTCCTGAATTAAAAAAAGAATATGCTTTATTACCAGTTTACTTATTAAATATTAAATACAAAGATAAAACATATACCTTTGCTATGAATGGTCAATCTGGAAAATTAATAGGTAACATGCCAGTATCTGTTTCTAAAGCTATTATTGCTTTCTTATCTATAGGTTTAATTGTATTTGCTATTAGCTATGCTATATTCTATTTCTTTATAAGGAGTAATGTATAATGAAAAAATTATTTGTTTTATTTATCTCATTCTTTCTTTTAGTATTACCAGTATATGCTTCAACTAATACATATTCAAGAACAACAACTGATTTAAAAGTACCTAAAAAAATAAAATATAAATCTTCAATGGAACATAATGTTCTTTTAACACCTTCAGTTAATGCCAATGAAAAAATATATGACTTTGCAGAACTTTTAACGGAAGAAGAAGAAAAACAATTATATGACAAAGTTAAAGAATTTATAGCTAATACTAATTTAGATTTAGCAATCGTAACCATTAATTCAAATGTTAAAGATTCCACCCAAGAGTATGCTGACGATTTTTATGATTATAATGACTTTTCAATTGATGGACTAGCATTTGTTATTGATATGCAAAATAGAATATTTTATATTTCTACAGCTGGTAAAGCAATGCTTTATTATGACGACTATCGTATTGAATATATCTTATCAGCATTGGATCAAGAAATGTACAATCATGAATACTTTAATGCATGTAATACTTTAATATCACAATTAACCGAATATTATGATAGTGGATTTTCTGATAATGCTGATAAATATGTCATAGTTGGTACTCAAATATATCGTAAAACCCCATATTTATTATTATCAATAATTGCAGTAGTAAGTGCTACAATTGGAACTTTAATTTTAGCTTTACGTAATAAAAAAGTTAAATTAGCAATCAACTCAAATGATTATTTTGATAACAAAGCTTTTGAAATAACTAAAGATACTAAAGAGCTTATTTCATCAAATACTAGCAGAGTTTATATCCCACCAACAGATTCTGGTGGAGGAGGATCATCTGGCGGTGGTTTCCACTCTGGAAGTTCTGGTGCCAGCCATGGTGGTGGCGGCCATAGATTCTAAAAAAAAGACATTCAAACGAATGTCTTTTTAAAATTTACGATATAAACCAATCGCTTTGCCTAAAATAGTACACGTAGGTAATATAATAGGGGCCATTGTATCATTTTCTGGTTGTAATCTAATATGATCTTCTTCTTTATAAAAAGTCTTTAAAGTAACTTCATTTTCCATTGTCATAGCTACAACAATATCACCATTTCTTGCAACTCTTTGTTTTTGAATAATAACAATATCACCATCAAATATACCAGCATTAATCATACTTTCACCCGAAACCTTTAAAGTAAAAATAGTTTCTTTAGCTGGAATTAAACTAGCTGGTAAAGTAAAAAACTCATTGGGATTTTCTATCGCTTCAATTGGAGTACCAGCTGTAACTTTACCTAAAAGAGGAACCTTAACTAATTCTTCATTCTTAGGCATAAATTCATTTTCACCATTAACTTCAATAGTTCTAAATTTCGATTTAGTTTTAGAAATAGCACCTTTAAGTTCTAATTGTTTTAAATGAGTGTGAACAGTAGCCGGACTGGATAAACCTAAACCAGCACATATTTCTCTAACAGATGGTGGAAAACCATACTGTACAATATATTTTTTAATAAATGTAAATACTTCTTTTTGTTTTTTAGTTAGCTTTTCATTCATTTAACATGCCTCCTATATTGATATTAACACACGAACTGTAAAAAGTCAAACATTTGTTTCTAAAATATATTGACTGCGAATAATTGTTCGTGATATTATAAATGTGCAGTAAGGAGATGTTGTTATGATAGCAAAATTAAATGATTATAAAGGAGTGATTATTTTCTATATCCTCCTTGCATTAATCTTAATGGGAATGAGCATGCGTAATAAACAAATTGATGCTCATTCTTCTAATCAATTTAGCCAAAATTATCAAATAAATTATTAATATTAATTATTTTGTGTTATAATCAGTTACGTGGTGGTGATTGATATGCATTTACCTAATATGCTTGATGCTAAAAAAAGAAATCAAGAAAAAGTAAATTACATATATGAAACAAGAGAAAGTAATGATATTTTTGCTGGAAAAAAATATTATATTAAAACTTATGGATGTCAAATGAACGTTCATGATTCTGAAGAAATTAAAAGCTTAATTGAAAACTTAGGTTATACTGAAACTGATAATTATGAAGAAAGTGATTTAATTATTTTAAACACTTGTGCTATCAGAGAAAATGCTCATGATAAAGTATTTGGTTTTCTTGGTAGATGTAAACATTTAAAAAAAACAAATAAAAATTTAATAATTGGTTTATGTGGTTGTATGGCACAAGAAGAAAGTGTAGTATCAGAAATAAGAGAAAAACATCCATATATAGATATAGTATTTGGTACTCATAATATGAATGAATTACCTAAAATGTTAGCTGAATTTACTGGAAAACAAGATATTGAAATCTACAGTAAAGAAGGCGACGTTATTGAATTTGGTAACCTATATAAAAGAGATTCAAAAATATCAGCTTGGGTAAACATTATGTATGGTTGTGATAAGTTCTGTACATACTGCATTGTTCCTTATACTAGAGGAAAACAAAGAAGCCGAAAAAGTGAAGATATCTTAAAAGAAGTAAAAGAATTAAAACAGCAAGGATATAAAGAAATAACTCTTTTAGGTCAAAATGTTAATGCTTATGGTAAAGACTTAGATAATGAAATTGAATTTAGTAAATTATTAGAACAAGTAAGTGATATTGGCATTGAAAGAATTAGATTTGTCACATCACATCCTTGGGATTTTACCGATTCAATGATAGACGTTATTGCTGCAAGAGATAACATTATGCCATATATTCATTTACCTTTACAAAGTGGTTCAGATCGCATCTTAAAATTAATGGGTAGAAGATACACTAAAGAAGAATATTTAACTCTATTTAATAAAATTAGAACTAAAGTAAAAAATGCCAGTATTACCACCGATATTATCGTTGGATTCCCAGGTGAAACTGAAGAAGACTTTAAAGAAACCTTAGATGTAGTTGATAAATGTCACTATGATGGTGCCTTTACTTTTATCTTTTCACCAAGAGAAGGAACTCCAGCTTCTAAAATGGCTGATGAAACACCTTTAAGTGAAAAAGAAGGAAGACTTCAAAGATTAAATGAAAAAATAAATGCATACTCAAAAGAAAGCAATGAAAGAATGCTTAATACAATTCAAAAAGTCCTTATAACTGGAGTAAGTGAAAAAGATCCAAACAAAGTATGTGGATATACTGAAAATATGAAATTAGTTAATGTCGAAGCCGATAAAAATACAATTGGTCAAATTATAGATGTTAAAATAACCGAAGCTAAAAGCTTTAGTTTAGATGGAATTATTTCAAAATAATTCCTTTTATTTTATCTGTAATTTTGTTATAATTAATTAGAATATGTGGAGGAATTTATATGAAAGATAATAATCAAAATAATAACTCACAACCAATAGTTTTAGGAGAATTAAAAAAAGAAAAATCAAGTAAACCATTTCTAGCAATAATCATATTTGCTTTATTACTAGGAACTTGCTTTGGTTTACCATATATAAAAGAATATTTAAACACAGAAAATAATAGTGTTACTGATTTTTATCGAAAATACATCAAAAAATATTTTGAAAAAGATACAATCAATACCCCAAATACTCCAACTGATAATCAAACAACCGAGCCAGTAATAAACAAATACACATGTACTATTGAAACAACAACAACATACAATGAAAAAATCGAATATACTTATATATTTACTGATAATAAATTAACAAGTATTAATGAAGTAAAAACATCTTTAAAAACAACTGATGAAACCATTAATACTCAAATAAAAACAACATATCAAACCTTATCAGATCAAATAAAAAATTTAACTAACTGTACATCAACATTAAATGAAACAGATACTTCAATTGAATTAACTAACATCTTAGATTTAAATAATGCCGATTTATCATTAGTAAATAATGAAAATTATTTCAATAATCAAACTGATGCTGAAACAATCAAATCAAATTTAACCAACAAAGGATATACTTGCTCATGAATATAGAAGTAAATGATTTTAATGGTCCACTAGATCTTTTATTACATTTGATAAAGACCAGCAAAATGGACATTTATGATATAGATATAAAAGTAATAACAAAAGAATATATAGATTATATTAACAATAATAAAGAATTAACTATTGATGCTTGCAGTGAATATTTAGTTATGGCATCCGAATTAATTCATTTAAAAAGCAAACAATTATTAAATAAAAATAATGAAGAAGAAGAAACTGAATATGAAATCAACAACGAAGAAGAATTAAGAAACCGTTTACTTGAATATCAAAAAATTAAAGAAATGGCTTCAGACTTTAGAGAACTTGAAACTAAAAGAGGTAATGTTTATACAAAATTACCAGAAAATCTAAACGAATTTAGAGAAAATAAAGAATTAAATAGTGACATTACATTAGATGATTTATTATCAGCTTTTGAAGAATTCTTAAAAAGAAAAAGATTAGAAGAACCACTTAATACTAAAGTAACCAAAAGAGAATTAAGTGTTGAAGAAAGAATTAAATCAATTAGACAAATAATTAAAGTAAAAGGTAAAGTAAATTTCCTAGATTTATTTGATGATATTTCAAAGCCATATGTAATAATCACATTTTTAAGTATTTTAAACATGACAAAAAATAAAGAAATAAAATTAAGTCAAACAAATAACTTTGGTGAAATATATATAGAAGGAAGTACATTATGAAAAAATTAGGGATTTTGGAAGGATTATTATTTGTAGTAGGGGATGAAGGCCTAAGTTTAAATTCCATTTGTGAAATAATGGATATCGATGAACTAGAAGCCAAAAAACTACTTACCGGCTTAAAAGAAAAATATGAAAAAGAAGATAGTGGTATTAAAATAAGTTATTTAGGAGATGCTTTTAAATTAACTACTAAACCTGAACATAAAGAATTTTATCAAAAATTAGTAGAAAGCCCTGAATCAAATACCTTAAGTCCAGTTGCACTAGAGACATTAGCAATCATTGCTTATAATGGACCATTAACCAGATTAGAAATAGATGAAATGAGAGGAGTTTCAACCTCTTATACATTAAGAAAACTACTAGCAAGAGATTTAATTAAAGTGTGTGGAAAATCAGATTTACCAGGTAAACCAAATCTTTATACCGTTACCAACACATTTCTAGATTATTTTGGATTAGCAACTTTAAATGATTTACCCAAATTCGAATCACTTGTTCATGAAGACGAAGAAGAACTTTATACAACAATATTTAAAGAAAATGAATAGATTAATCTAAAAGTATGATATAATCTATTTATGCCCATGTGGTGGAATTGGTAGACACGTTGGACTCAAAATCCAATGAAGCAATTCGTGAGGGTTCGAGTCCCTCCATGGGCACCAATTTTAATAATAAACTCAATCCTTTCTGGATATAGCATCTGAAATCACGTGGTTGTGAAATCAGATGCTTTTTCTATTTTAAGAGTAAAATAGAAATTAACTAAAAAAATATTCCCTTAAATAAAATTGTGTTATAATTAATACATACACAAATTGCCCAATAGCCAAGCGGTAAGGCATCAGGCTCTGACCCTGACATTTCATAGGTTCGAATCCTATTTGGGCAGCCATTAAAAAATTAAAGTTCCATCTGGAACTTTTTTTATGTCAACAAAAAGTTAATCTTAAAATAACTAAAATTATCACAATCCCACTATTTATAAGCAAATGTTTTTTTAAATAAAAAATAATTAAAATTAAAAAAATAAAAATTTATAAAAAATAAAAAATGTTATAAAAAAACATTGATTAATAATCTATCAAATGATATGATTGTCTTAGCGTAAAGAAAGTAGAGAGGTTAATATGTGGAATGAAGTACTTGAAGATTTAATTGTTGTTAAAAGAAGTGGTCAAAGAGTAGATTTCAATGCCTCTAAGATTGCTATCGCTATTAAAAAATCGTATGAAAGTGTATATGAAAACGTTAACGAAAAAGATGTTTATAAAGTATTTGAAAAAGTACTAACTTATATAAATGATAATTATAAAGAACGTAAAACTATAAGTGTCGAAGATATCCAAGATATTATTGAAAACATTCTTCAAAAAGAAAATGAAGATGTTTATAATTCATTTAAAGAATACCGTCAAAAAAGAGCGGCATCTAGAAAAGTATTCACTGAAAAACAACAACATAAATTTGTTAAAGCCATTGAAAAAGTTCAAGAAGAAAACAATCTTCAAAAATATATAACACCATATAATGTTTTAAATAAATTTGGTCGTATTATTTCTGGTGAGTATACCAAGTCATATGTTTTAGATAATAAATACGTCAGAGCTTATGAAGAAGGTTTAATTTATATTCATGATTTAGATCATTTTATTTTAGGTTCTATTCCACATTTAAATATGAAGTTATTCATCAAAGAAGATGACTACTACTTAGATAATTTCTTAAATGAATTAATTAATGTTCAAAATGAAGTTAACTATGAAATAGGTATCAATGATTTAGATAACATTCTAGAGCCTTTCTTCATTAAAAAGCATAATTATATTTTAAGAAATAATTTATATAAATATTTTAACTTATATGGTTATCTAGACTTACTTAGTTTTAAAAAATACGAAGACACTATTAATAAAATAACTGATATTTCTAAAACTCAAGATATCTTAAAAGATTTCATGATAAATATTCCTTTAAGAAATATTATCAATGCGGCTATTAATGATACAAAAATTGAACTAAATAATAATATTAAAAGAATTGTTGAAAGAATCTTTAATACTTTAACTAATAACAAAAAAAGAAATACTATTTTTAATATTAGCTTAGGTAAATATAATAGTTATTTAAACATCATTATAAGAGAAGAAATTATCAACTATCTAAGTGATAATAATTATTTAGAAAACGTTCATATAATCTTTAAAATAGCCAATAATAATGAATTAGAATACTTAAATAGAATTGTAAGTTTAATAATCAATCATAAGAATATATCTTTAGAATTCTTAAACGAAACAAATACTTCAAATGATGAAACTGCTGAATACTTTAGTAACGGAATAAGAGTTTTTGAAGGTAATGATGAACATAATAAATTTGCTACTGGAAAAATGATTGTAGGTTGTACATCAATTAATCTAGCAAGATTAGGTTTAAAATATAGCAATAAAGATTTAAAAGATTTTTATCAAGAATTAGATGAAATATTAGACCTAGCTAAAAATGAATTAATCTTAACCTTTGAAACAATAGGTAACAAGACCAAAGAAAACTATCAAACTTTATTTACTGGAAATGTATACAGTGATGAAAAATTAGAACCAAATCAAAAAATCCGAAAAGTTATTAAAAGTGGGAATTTAAATATTGGTATTATTGGTTTAAAAGAATGTATTGAATCTTTAGAGCCAACTGAAGATAAACAATGTGATCTAATAATTAAAATTTTAAAATATTTAAATGATAAAATGAAACTTTATAGTGAAGAAACAAAATTAAACTTTGCAATATATGAACCAAGCAATATAAGTTGTCGTAAAGAATTAATTGCTATCGATAAATCAATATATGGTTTCAACAAAAAAATATCAAACCTTCAAAGCTATGCCTTAATTGAAGATTTAAAATCAATAAAAGATGATTATCATAAATTATCAAATATACAAAAAGAATTTAAAGGTGGTCAATTAATAACAGTATCTTTGCCAAGTAATGCATCAAATAAAAAAGTTTTAGATTTAATTAAAACTTTACAAGCATCAGATATTAGTTATGCCAAAATCGAGGTGGGAAAGAAATGATAATAAGTGGTTTTCAAAAATTAACTTTATTAGATTATCCTAATAAATTAGCCTGTATTATTTTTACTCAAGGCTGTAATTTCAAATGTGCATACTGTCAAAATTCAGACTTACTTGGTATTAAAACTGAAGGTCTAATTGATGAAAAAGAAATCTTTGATTATTTAGAAAAAAGAAAAAAAGTCTTAGATGGGGTAGTAATAACGGGTGGGGAGCCAACAATTCAACCAAACTTAACCTTATTTATTCAAAGAGTAAAAGATCTAGGATTAAAAGTAAAATTAGATACCAACGGCAGTAATCCAGAAATAATTAAAAAACTATTAAAAGAAGATTTAATTGATTATATCGCCATGGATATTAAAACTGACTTTGATAAATATGAAGATATTATTAAAATAAATTGGAATATGGATACTATTAAAAAAAGTATTAAATTAATTAAAGAAAGTACTATTGAACACGAATTTCGAACAACAATAAATAAAAATAATCATACAATCGAAGATTTAAGAAGAATTTGTGAATACTTAGGTCCAGATGAAAATTACTATATTCAAAATTTTGAACAAAGTGATTATGTTTTAGATAAAAGTTTAAAGTCATTTAGTAAAGATGAACTTATCAAAATTGAAAAAAAATTAAAAAAGGAATTTCCTAACATTAAAGTTAGAGGATTATAAATTTTATACAAGTGGGAGGAATGTTTTATGTATAAAGTTAGAAAAAGAGATGGAAAAATAGTTCCATTCGACATCAAAAAAATCTCAGGGGCAATTATTAAAGCTTTTGTAGCTGAAAATTCAAACTATGATGAAGGAGTAATTGATTTCTTAGCCTTAAAAGTAACTGCTGATTTTGCGGGCAAAGTAAAAAATAATATCATCGGTGTAGAAGATATTCAAGATAGTGTTGAAGCTATTCTTTCACAAGCTGGATATACAGATATTGCCAAAGCTTATATTTTATATCGCAAATTACATGAAAAACAAAGAGCTATGCAATCAACTGTTTTAGATTATAAACAAGTCGTAAATAGCTATATCAATGTTACTGATTGGAGAGTAAAAGAAAACTCAACTGTAACATATTCAGTAGGTGGTTTAATTTTAAGTAACTCAGGAGCAATTACTGCTAATTACTGGTTATCTGAAGTTTATGATGAAGAAATTGCCAAAGCTCATAAATCTTGTGATATGCATATTCATGATTTATCAATGCTAACAGGTTATTGTGCTGGTTGGAGTTTAAAACAATTAATTAAAGAAGGATTAGGTGGAGTACCTGGTAAAATTACAAGTAGCCCTGCTAAACACTTATCAACTCTATGCAATCAAATGGTTAACTTCTTAGGAATTATGCAAAACGAATGGGCTGGTGCACAAGCATTTTCATCATTTGATACATACTTAGCACCATTTGTAAAAAAAGATAAATTATCATATAAACAAGTTAAACAATGCATTCAATCATTCGTTTATGGTGTAAATACACCATCAAGATGGGGAACCCAAGCACCATTTACTAATGTAACATTGGATTGGACAGTTCCAAACGATTTAGCTGAACTAAATGCTTTAATTGGTAGTGAAGAACAAGACTTCAAATATAAAGATTGCCAAGCTGAAATGGATATGATTAATAAAGCTTTCATTGAAATTATGATTGAAGGAGACGCTAATGGTAGAGGATTCCAATATCCAATTCCAACATATTCAATTACTAAAGATTTTGATTGGTCAGAAACAGAAAATAACAAATTATTATTTGAAATGACTGCTAAATACGGAACACCATACTTTTCAAATTACGTAAATAGTGATATGGAACCATCAGATGTTAGAAGTATGTGCTGCCGTTTACGTTTAGATTTAAGAGAATTAAGAAAAAAATCAGGTGGATACTTTGGTTCTGGAGAATCAACTGGATCAGTAGGTGTAGTAACAATTAATATGCCAAGAATCGCATACTTAGCTGAAAATGAAAAAGATTTCTATGAGAAACTAGAAAACTTAATGAACATTGCCGCTAGAAGTTTAAAAATTAAAAGAAACGTTATTACTAAATTATTAGATGAAGGATTATATCCTTATACTAAGAGATATCTAGGAACATTTAATAATCACTTCTCAACAATCGGTTTAGTAGGTATGAATGAAGCTTGCTTAAATGCCAAATGGATTAAAGAAGATTTAACTCATGAAAAAGCTCAAAAATTTACTAAAGAAGTATTAAATTATATGAGAGAAAAGTTATCTGATTATCAAGAAGAATATGGAGATCTATATAACTTGGAAGCTACTCCAGCTGAAAGTACTTCATATCGTTTAGCTAAAAAAGATAAAGAATTATATCCAGATATTATTACTGCATCAGATGATGAAACTCCATACTATACAAATAGTTCTCACTTACCAGTAGGTTACACTGATGATATCTTTGAGGCTTTAGATATTCAAGATGAATTACAAACTCTATATACATCAGGAACTGTATTCCATGCCTTCTTAGGTGAAAGATTAGAAAACTGGCAAGCAGCTGCAAATCTAGTTAAAAAGATTGCTGATAATTATCGTTTACCATACTATACCTTAAGTCCTACATATTCAGTATGTAAAAAACATGGTTATATCACTGGTGAAGTATGGAAATGTCCTACATGTGGTGAAGAAACAGAAGTATATTCAAGAATAACTGGTTATTATCGTCCTGTTAAAAACTGGAATGATGGTAAGAGTAAAGAATATCAAATGCGTAAAGAATACGATTTAGGAAAATCACATTTAACTCATGAAGCAAAGTGTGAATGTGCTGATGATACTTGTAATTGTGAAAACACTAGTGATTTAAAAGATGGTATATATCTATTTGGAACTAAAACATGTCCAAATTGTTCAATGGCTAAAAAATTATTAGAAAAAAATAATATTGATTATAAATTAATTGACGCTGAAGAGGAAGCAGATTTAACTAAAAAATTTGAAGTAAAACAAGCTCCAACTTTAGTAGTAATTAAAAAAGATAAAGCTCAAACAATAGCTAATTTATCTAATATCAAAAAATACATCGAAGAAATAAAATAATATGTATGATGCAATTATAATTGGGGGAGGGCCTGCAGGATTAACTGCAGGCATTTACCTCGCTAGAGCTAATAAAAAAACTCTAATTATTGAAAAAGAAAGCATTGGTGGTCAAATCGCATCAAGCCCTTTAGTCCAAAACTATCCCGGTTTTGTTTCAATAAGTGGAGCTGAATTAGCAAACAATTTATATGAACAAGTAGATAAATTAGGAGTAACCATTGAATTAGAAGAAGTATTAAAAATCGAACCAGGTGAAATAAACAAAGTAATAACTGATTATAATACTTATGAAACCAAAACAATCATAATTGCCACTGGTGCAAAATATAAACTATTAGGTTTAGATAATGAAGTTGATCTAATAGGAAAAGGTATTCATTTTTGTGTCAGTTGTGATGGAGCATTTTATAAAAATAAAGACGTGGCAGTCATCGGTGGTGGAAATACCGCTGTAACAAATGCCATCTATCTATCAAATCTATGTCATAAAGTATATTTAATCTGTCGCAAAGATAAATTTAAATGTGAAGAAGAATTAATTAAAGATTTAAACCAAAAAGAAAATATCGAAATCCTTTACAATTCTAATGTTACTAAAATTAATGGCACTAAAGAATTAGAAAGCATTGACGTTACCAATGAAAAAGAAACAACAAATCTTAAAGTTGCTGGCATGTTTATATCAATTGGTTTAAATGCCCAAAGTGAAATATTTAAAGATATCTTAAATTTAAATGATAATCATTATGTTGTAACGGATGAATGTCACACAAATTATCAAAATATATTTGTTGCCGGAGATGTTAGAGAAAAGTCAGTTAGACAATTAGCCACAGCTGTTAATGATGGTGCTATTGCTGCAACTTTAGCTATAAATTACTTAAAAAAATAACTACTCAAAAGAGTAGTTTATTTTATTATGGTGTCCCCACCGAGACTCGAACTCGGCCAAAACCAGACTTAGGAGGTCTGTGCTCTATCCATCTGAGCTATGGAGACCTAACAAACTAATTATAACACAATTGAACATTACATGATATAATCATAATATGAAAAGAGGAAGTATGCAAAAAGAAACAGAAAAAGCTAAAGGATTAATCAAAGAATTTAAAGAATTTATCTCAAAAGGTAATGTTGTAGATATGGCAGTAGGTGTCATTATCGGCTCAGCTTTTGGTAAAATAGTATCAAGTTTAGTAAACGATATCTTCATGCCATTAATCGGAGTTATAATTGGTGGAATCGATTTTACAAACCTTACCTTAAAAGTTAAAGACGCAAGTATTAATTATGGAATGTTTATTCAAAATATTATCGATTTCCTAATTGTTGCTCTATGCGTATTTATCTTTGTTAAAATAATTAACAAATTACATTTCAAGAAAAAAGAAGAACCTAAAAAAGATGAAAAAACTCTTCTATTAGAAGAAATAAGAGATTTATTAAAGAAAAATAATAAATAATGAATATCCAAAAGTTGATATTCTTTTTTTTTACAATCAATTATGATAAAATAATTATGTTAAAGGAGATTTCAAAATGAAAGAACCATTTTTTTATAAATTAATAAGACCAATTTTATATGTATGGTTTACATTAAAATACAAGCCAGAAGTAATAAATAAAGAAAATATTCCTATAAAAGGAAGATGTGTTTTAGCAGGAAATCATACCAATAATTTAGATTGTATTTCATTAGGCTATGGTACTAAAAGATGTATTAGATATGTTGCTAAAATCGAATTAACTACTGGTTTAAAAGGAATATTCTTTAAATGGATGGGCATAGTTCCTGTTAATCGTCAAATTCATGATAAAAGCGTAATTCCTACTTGTACTAAATTATTAAATCAAGAATCTTTAGTCGCAATATTTCCAGAAGGAACCATAAATCGTACTAAAGATATTATTATGCCATTTAAAAAAGGTGCGGTAGTTATGGCTTTTAAAACTGGAAGCCCAATAGTGCCATTTGCTATCAATGGCCAATATAAAAAAGGCAAACTAAAAATTATTATTGGAAAACCTTACATACCAAAAACTGAAGATGCTGAAAAAGAAATTGAAATATTAGAAGATAAAGTAATTGATCTAATTAAAAAGATTGGAGATAAATAAAATGAATTTTATAAAGAGTTTATTTAATAACAAAAAAAATGATGAAAAACCATATTATGATATGTATGGAGATGTTCCTACTCATTTAGAATATTCTAAATTATCTATGGCTGATGTCGTAAGAGAAACAGCTAAAAAATATCCTTATCATTTTGCTCTAGGATACTTTGGTAAGAACATGACATACCGAAAATTAGTTGAAAAAATTGATATAGCGGCTAAAGCTTTAAGAAAAATTGGTGTTAAAGAAAATGATCGTGTAACAATCTGTATGCCAAATACACCTGAAGCAATTATATTAATCTACGCAATAAATACCGTAGGAGCAACTGCTTCAATGATCCATCCTTTATCAAGTGTTAATGAAATTGAATTCTATTTAGATGCTGCTGGAAGTAAGTATATTCTTACCTTAAGTATGTTTGCTGATAAAGTAGTAGAAGCTGCTCGTAATGTTAAAGCAAATAAAATAATTATATCTGAAGTAACCGATGGTATGTTTACATTTGTTAAAAAAGCTTTAAGCATTTATGATCAAATTAGTAGCATTATTAAACCAACTGATAAAACTAATTATGAAGGCGAAGATATAATTTCTTGGAGCGACTTTATTGTTCTAGGACATTCATATAACGGAGAATATAAAGTCAAAAGAGAGGCTAATGATGAAGCAATTATTTTATATAGTGGTGGAACAACCGGTAAACCAAAAGGAGTAAGACTATCAAATTATAATTTAAATGCTTTAGCTCTTCAAAGTTTTAAAATGACTAATGCTTCAGTCGGTGATTCAATCCTAGTTATCTTACCAATCTTCCATGGCTTTGGTTTAGGAGTAAGCATTCATACTGCTTTAGCTAATGGTATGAAAAGTATTTTAATTCCTCAATTCAAAATAAATGAATTTGGTAAATTAATTAAAAGACATAAACCAGCATTCTTAACTGGAGTTCCAACTATGTACGAAGCTCTAACTCAAATAAATGATAATTCTAAATATTTAAAATGTGTTAAAAATGCTATAAGTGGTGGTGATTTACTTCAACCAGCCTTAAGAGAAAAAGTTAATGCATACTTAACTGCCCATGGTTCAACTGCTCAAATCAGAGTAGGTTATGGTTTGAGTGAAAGTACAGCAGCTTGCATTTTAACTCCAAAATATTTTTATAAAGAAGGAGTTATTGGTATTCCATTCCCAGATACAGAAATTAAAATTATAAAACCAGGAACAACTAAAGAATTAAGAGCCAATCGTACTGGTGAAATATGTGTCTGTGGTCCAACCGTTATGCTTGGATATCTAAATGAACCAGAAGAAACAGCTCACACTCTAATTCTTCATGAAGATGGTAAAGTATGGCTTCATACTGGCGATTTAGGATATAAAGATAAAGATGGTTTAATCTTCTTTAAATCAAGATTAAAGAGAATGATAATTACAAGCGGATATAACGTTTATCCATCATTTATGGAAAAAATAATTGATTCACATCCTGCTGTTGAAGCTTCAGTCGTAGTTGGAATCCCACATCCATATAAGAAACAAGTTCCCGTAACTTGCATAGTCTTAAAAGATAATATAGAACCAAGCGATGAATTAACTAACGATATTAAAGCATATTGCTCACAATCAATTGCTAAATACTCAATGCCATATCGTTATGAATATATCAAATCAGTACCTAAAACCTTAATTGGTAAAATAAATTATAAAAAATTAGAAGAAGAATGTACTAGAAAGTATGGTAAAAAATAATGAAAGAAGAACATGTACATGGATATCGATTTTTCAGAACCGTTGTTGGCTTTTTCTATAAATTATATTATAAACCAACAATAATCAATAAAGAAGCAATTCCTAAAGAAGGCCCAATAATTATTTGTGGCAATCATATCCATTTATTTGATCAAAATACAGCCTGCATATCAACCGATAGAATGATTCACTATATGGCTAAAAAAGAACACTTAGAAGGCCCATTCGGATGGTTCTTTAAACTATCTGGTTGTATTAGTGTTAATCGTGAAATACATGATGAGAACGCTAAAAATCATGCTTTAGACCTATTAAATCATGGATATGCCCTTGGATTATTTCCAGAAGGAACTAGAAACCAAGTATGGGGAAAAGAAGAAGTTAATAAAAAACTATATGAACTTTATAAAAATAAAATTCCTTATAAAAAATATATAAAAATATTAAAAGCAAATCAAGTATGCGTATCCGAAATTATGCTTCTTGATATTCTACTAGAACAAAAGAAAATTACAAAAGAAGAATATAAAGATAATGCTTTAAATGCTTCAGTATTTATTGAAAAATTATTAGAAGAAAAACGAATTACTGAAGAAGAATATGATGAATCGTTACTACTACCATTAAAATTTGGTGCAGTATCAATGGCTCAAAAAACTGGAGCAACAATCGTTCCCGTAATTACCACTGGAAAATATGTTTTCAAAAATAATCATTTGAATTCAAGATTTGGAAATCCAATTAAAGTACCAGCTGATATGAATCTAGAAGAAGCTAAAGAATTATTAAGAAAAGAAATGGTCAGATTAAAAAAAGAAGGCCTAAAAGATATAAAAGAAGGAAAAATTTAAAACTTAGTCTATAAAACTAAGTTTTTTTATAGTATAATGAATATGTACTTGCTGATTTAGTTTAGTGGTAGAACAGAAGCATGGTAAGCTTCAGAGGACTGTTCAATTCAGTCATTCAGCACCATTAAAGATCATGATTGAACATAAGTTCAACTTATAAATAAAAAAGATGATAGTGTTTTTTTACTCATTATCATTTTTTTTATATTATAAAAAATAGAAATATTTAACTAAAATTAGTTTACAATTAAACATTTTAAAAGAAATAAAAACATTTTAATTCATAGAATAAAATAGTTAACTAAGAGTATTGACAAATATTAAAAATTTGCTAGTATATATAATCAACTAGGAATGATATGCTCATAAATAGTTAACACTAAAATAGTCAAGTTTAATTACCAGAGATTAAACATTGACAATATAGGAGGGAGTTTTGGTGAAAATGAAAAAGTTGAATCGCATTATAATGGCAACTGCAATTTTTATTACTACTTGTTTTTCTAATTTAGGAGTTGTACTTGCTAGCGTTGAAAATCCCCAACCAGGAGAAGTTTTTGCTAGTAAAACCGCTAAAATAGTAGAAGGAAGAAAAGCCGAAGTAACAATAAATGTTAATGGTAATTCTTTTAACGAACAAGAACAACTTGAAAGAGAAATCGTACTTGTATTAGACGCATCAACCAGTATGCAACAAGGCGAAAAGATAAGCTCATTAAAGAAAGCTGCTAAGAATTTAGTAACTAAACTTTTAGCCGAATCTAATCAAGGTAAAATAAAAGTTGGAGTAATTTATTATGGCACAACTATTAAAAAAACATGTTCTTTATCAACAGATCCAGAATCTGTAAAAAAATGTATAGATATTGAATTATCTAATAATGAAGGAACTAATGTTCAATTAGGAATAAAAGAGGGCAAAAATTTATTTACTAATAATAAAAATGAAAAAAATATGATTATTTTATCTGACGGAATTCCAACATACTACAATGATAATAACGATGTGTTACATGGTGCTGCTGGAAGTGATAATCACGAAGCAGGAAATCCAAATTTTAGTAATTATACTATAAAGGATAATCAAACCGTAATAGTACCTTACTACGATAAAGATAATGAAACTGTACTTTATACATGTGAACACGAAATCATCAACTGGTTCGGTGATAAAAGAATTAAAACATGGGAAAATAGTAATTGTACAGAAAACACTGGTAAAAAACCTAGTGAAGCAGCTTTAGAAGAAATTAAAAGTTTTAATGGTCAAGTATATACTATTGGACTAGAAGTAACATCACAAGCAAAAACCTTTTTAGAATCTTTAGCAACAGCTAATGGTAAAAATGGTATTTACTATAACGTAGCTAATGCTACTGGTTTAGACAGTGTATTTGAACAAATTCAAGTTACTATTAATAAAATAGCTACTAATGTAAAAGTAGTAGATCATATACCTTCAACATTTACATTAGATAAAGAATACTTATTAGAAAACTATGGTCCAATTGTTTCTTCTAAAACAGAAAACAATATTACTACTGAAGTTTATAAAAAATCAGTAACAACAATTACATATCATGCAAATAAAACTCAAGATATAATCTGGAATATCGGAGATTTAAATGCTGAAGATAATAATACTTTAAAATTTAGAGTAATAGCTAATGAGGATTATTATGGAAGTATGTTTACCAATGATGGTGCTGAAGTAACCGGAAAAGCAGTTGATGGAAACACATTTTATTCAGAAACAAATCCATTAAAAATCCAATTAGAAAATCCAGTAGTTCCAATCCCAGCTGTTACAAAAGATGATCAATACACATCAAACCGTAATGAAAAATTAACAGTAACACCTGAAAAAGGAATTAGAAAAAATGATTACAATTCTAAAGAAACAGATGGAAAAAATGTTACATCAGTTTTAGATAAATTAGTAATCGACATGGAAACAAAATATGGCTCATTAGACTTAGATAATAATGGTTCATTCAATTATAAACCTAATTCTAAAGACTTTATGGGACAAGATGAATTTAAATATCATATTGAAACAACCATTACCTATGATGATGGAACAACAGAAACAATCTTAAATTCTAATACATCTACAGTAAAAATAAATGTAGTAGGAAAACCAGCAAAATACGTAGTAAAATATCAAGACAGAGCTGGAAATGAAATACATTCAGACAAAAATTCTACTGGTACTTACTATGTATGGGATGATGTTACAGAAACAGCAATAAATATTGATAACTACAAGCTATTATCAACAGAATCTGCATCAAAAACTATAACATTAAAAGAAAATGCCAATGAAAATGTTATTATCTTTATATATGAATTAGAAGATACTAATGTAACAGTAAAATATTTAGAAAAAGGAACAAATACAGTATTAGCTCCAGAAACTAAAGCTACTGGAAAAGTAACAGATAGTTATACAGCTACTGCAAAAGCAATTGAAAACTATAAATTAGTATCAAATCAAACACAAACAATAACATTAACTAAAGAAGGAAATGTAATAACATTCTATTATGAATTAGAAGATGGTGCAGATGTTAAAGTTCATCATTATAAAATTATTGATGGACAAGAAACTACAGAACAATTATTTGAAGACGAAACTTTATCTGGTAAAATTGGAGAAAAATATTCTGTGTCTCCAAAAAGTGAAGGCTTAGGTTTCTACAAATATATTAAAACAGTAGGTGCACCAAGTGGAACATATAATAAAGAATCAAAAACAATTATTTTCTACTATGAATTAAAAGATACTAATGTAATTATTAAATATGTAGATGAAAATAATAATAATTTAGTTCCTGAAGAAAAAGGCACTGGAAAAATTAATTCTAAATATACTGCAAATGCAAAAACAGAACAAGATGATTCAATTTTTAAAAAATATAATTTAGAAAGTGAACCTGTACAATCAATTATTTTATCAGGAACAAATGAAAATATTATAGTATTTAGATATTCTTTAAAGAAAGCAACAATTAAAGTACATTATTATGAAATAGATACTAATAATAAATTATCAGAAGATATTGAATTATCAGGCAAAGTAGGAGAAGAATATACTACTTTATCAAAAGAAATAGATAATTGGGAATTAGTGGCTATTCCAGAAAATGCAAAAGGAATATTAGATTTAGAAAACGAGGATGTAATTTATTATTATCAAAAAGTAAATGGTAAATTAACTATTAATTACATTGATGATAAAGGAAATACATTGCTTCCTAGTGAAGAATTTATTAAACAAACTGGAACTGATTATCAAACAGAAGCAAAAACAATTGAAAATTATGAATTATCTAAAGTAATTGGTAATGAAAAAGGAATCTATACAAAAGAAGATTCAGTTGTAACTTATGTATATGAATATGTTATGGGACAAGGAGATATGAAAGATCCTATCGAAGAAAAACCATATACAGGAATTATTGAAACAAATAATACTTTAGATTATATTCTAGCAAGTTCAAGTTTATTATCTGTAGCAATATTAGTAATCTTAAAAAAGAAATTTAACTAATTTCTTTTTTTTATGCCTATTTTTTTTTCAAACATTTACTTTAACTTTTATTAATGTTATTATTAAATTAGGTGATAATAAATGGCAGAAACAAGAAAAACAAAAAAAGAAATTGTTCAAATGTTATTAAAAAAACAATTAGAAAGCACAGATGAAGAAGAACTAATAAATATGTTAATCGATGAACCAATCGCTGTTGATGTTGATAAACAAAGTGATGCTAATCGTACCCTTGGTGATAGAATAGCTGATAAATTAACTGAAATTGCTGGAAGTTGGACATTTATCATTGGTATCATTATTTTCTTATTATTGTGGATAATCTTAAATATTTATATTTTAGAAAATGCTGATCCATATCCATTTATTTTATTAAATTTATTACTTTCTTGCGTTGCAGCTCTTCAGGCTCCAATCATAATGATGAGTCAAAATAGAGAAGCAAAAAAAGATCGTTTAAGAAGTTCAAATGATTATAAAACTGATTTGAAAAGCGAATTAATCTTAGAAGAATTACATATAGAAATTAAAAGATTAACTGCCAATCAAAACAAAATAATCAAAATGTTACAAGAGAAAGAAGAAAATACAAATGAAAAATAAAAAACTTATATATATATTAATACCTATAATTTTAATAATTGTTCTAGCAACTTTTATTTTTTATAAGAAAAGTTTAACTACTCCAAATTTAAATGTTGAAACTGAAAAAGAATGTAACCATGAACCAATGCTATATTACGAATACAATAATAGAAAAATATATTCATATTGTCTAAGTAATATTGAAATATCCATTAATAATGAAAAAACAGAATTAAAAGATTATTTATTAAATAATTCTCTAGACAGCTTAATTAGTCATCTTGAAAAATTGAGTTCATACGACGATGGTGGAACAACTATTTATAAAGATGGTGGATCTAAAAAAATAACTGCCAATGGCATGACATTAATCGCATGTAAGACTTTAGAAGGTAATAATGATATTTATATTGGTCCAAAAGATATGAAAATGAAAATGAATTTTTGCAAATCTGATAATACAACATTCACTAGAACTTACATAGTAGATAAAGTAAGTAATTATACTAAGCAACAATTCGAAGGTGAGATTCCTGTCACATATTCTAAATCATTAGAAGTAACATTACATGAAGAAAAAAAAGAACCAGTAACTGTAATAATAAATAATTCTGCCGAAACTCCAGTAGCTGGCAAAATCTATGAATTTGAATTTGTGATTGATAATAAAAAAGAATTAAAAGATAATATTGAAAGTATTTTTAAAAATTGTAACATTGTTGAAATAAGAGAAACAACTAAAACTGGACTTGCTCAAAGACAAGATGAAATAAAATAATATGATTAACAAAGAAGTTTTAAGAAAAAAATATAAAACATTAAGAAAAAACATTCAAAATAAAGAAAATAAATCATTAATAATTACTAATAAAATAGTTAATCATTCTAAATTTAAAGCAGCACAAACAGTTGCTTTATATATGAACAATGAAGATGAAGTAATAACAAAATACATTATTGAAGAATGTTTTAATCAAAATAAAAAAGTTTGTATTCCAAAGGTCATTGGACCTCATGAAATGAACTTTTTTTATATCGTTAAAAATGAAAAATTAGAATTAAGTAAATTTAATATTTTAGAACCAAATAATAATAATTTAGTATTAAAAGAAGATATTGAATTAATGATAGTTCCTGGTATTTGCTTTGATCAAAAAGGTGGCAGAATAGGTTATGGTAAAGGCTTTTATGATAACTATTTAAATGATATTAGTCCTTATAAAATAGGTATCTGTTTTAAAGAACAATTACTTATAAATGAATTAATCAAACTATCAGAAAATGATATTAAAATGAATGAAATAATAACAAATTAAAAGGGTGTTAAAATGAAAGATAAAGTTAAACAAAGAAAATATATAAAGAAAAGTTTTAAATACTTTTCTAATGTCAAAAAGTATTTATTACTTATGTTACTTTTTTATGTAATTTTAAGTGCTTTAGGTTTTATTTCACCAATTCTTGAAGCAAACTTAATAACATCAATTACAAAAGTTGATATTAAAAGTGTTATAATCTTAGCTTTAGTATTCTTAGTAGTTACCATTTCTGAAGACTTCTTATGGCATTTTAGTTCGGTATTTTGGCGAAAAAAAGTTAGAGCACCAATTATGATGAATATCAGAGCATCACTTTTTGATACCATTATGAGGCTTCAAATTTCTAACTTTGACTCTTACACAACGGGATTTTTTCAAGAGAGAATAAAAACTGATCCCGCCATCATTGCTAGAGTAGTAAATGCTGGACAAAGATATTTATTACAATGTATTACCAACATTGGTGTCCTAATATACGTAATTTATATTAATTGGGTTTTAGGATTGATTTATATAACTGGCGTTGCTATTGTTGCTATAATTCAGCAGCATACTCAAGAAGAATTAAAGAATCAAAATAGAATCCTAAGAAAAGCCGATGAAAAAGTTAATAGTCTCTTAAGTGAAGACATTAGAGGTATTAGAGATATTAAATTATTAAATTTAACCAAAAATATCAAAAAGATTACAATGAATGTTCTTAATGAAAACAATGAAATAGAAATCAAAAGACACAACTATGAAAGTTTAACATCAAGAATAACAAGATTAGTATTAGTATTAACCGTTTTTATAGTTATAATAGTTGGTATAAAATTTGTTGATATGGGATTACTAACATCAGCTAATCTCATCGTACTATTCTTATATAATGGCAAAATATTCTCACTAATGAGTAACTATGCTGACTTAAAAAATTTAATTAAAGAATATGAACTAGCAGTTGAAAGAATCATGGATATTGATGATAATACTAAATATCTTAAAGAACAATATGGCAATGTTCATCTAGATAATGTAAAAGGAACAATTGAATTTAAAGACGTTTCATTTGGCTATAATAAAAATAAAGTTTTAAACAATTTATCATTTAAAATTAAAAGTAAAGACACCGTAGCAATCGTAGGTTCTTCTGGAAGTGGTAAAACCACAATACTTAATCTTATTACTAAAAGTTATTTAACCGGTTCAGGTCAAATAACTATTGATGGAGTAGATATCAATGATTTAGATGAAGATACTATTAGAAATAATATTTCTATCATAACTCAAAATCCATATATCTTTAATATGAGTATCATGGATAATTTAAAATTAGTAAAACCAGATGCTACTAAAAAAGAAATAATCGACGCTTGTAAAGAAGCATCATTCTATGATTTTGTCATGAGTCTACCTAAAAAATTTAATACTCTTATAGGAGAAGGTGGAGTAAACTTATCAGGTGGTCAAAGACAAAGATTAGCTATCGCCAGAGCACTTCTCAAAGAAAGCAAAATTCTATTATTCGATGAAGCAACCAGTGCTTTAGATAATATAACCCAAAAAGAAATTCAAGAATCAATTGATAAAATTTCTGAAGATTACACCATAATAATTGTCGCACATCGTTTATCAACCATTAAAAATTGTAGTAAAATTTATATCTTAAACCATGGTGAAATAGTCGATTCAGGTTCTCATAATGCCTTATTAAAGCGTAATAAAGATTATAAAAAATTATATAGTTATGAGAGTGTCCAATGAGTGAAATAATCGGAATAACAACAGATAAACAACCTTTAATTAAAAAATTAACCGATCATAATATTATTAATCTAACAGGTGAATCGGGTAGCGGTAAATCAACATTTGCCCAAAACTATAATAAAGATTTTATTATTGTTGATACTGATGTTATCTTCGGTAATCAACAACCAACTAAAATATATGAAATTGAACTAAAAGATTATTTTCAATCAAAATATCAAGATAATTTTAAAACCGCTCTATATACCAATTTTGATGAAATATATGACGATATCTTAAAATATTTTAGCCAAGAAAAAAGAACTATCGTAATAGATTCAGCTCAATTTCGTAATATCAAAAACGTTCGTAAATTAAAAGGAACAGTAATTATTTTAAGAACAAGTATTAAAACATGCTTAAGTAGATGTATAATTAGATATCATAATAATCATCCAGAAGCTACAAAACAAGAAGTTATTGATTATGCTAATCATAAAAAAGAAATGTTAAAATCAAGTAAATACTTAAATGATTTTATTGAAAAAATAATTGCATTATAAAAGGAATTAGCATTCATCTAATTCCTTTTTAAGTTTCTTATACTCTTGACAAATCTTATTACATTCAGCTGCTTCTAACTTATACCAAGATTTATTAAAAGCTAAAGTAAACAAATTTTTCTGAGCACTAGTTACACTATCAAATATATCATGATAACTATCATATATTTCACTACAACTAGCCTCATTTAAAGCAGTTGCCATATTAGCAACTAAATTCTTTTCGGTTTCTAATATATCCTCAACTATCTTTTTATCATTCATTAGATTCACACTCCTTTAAAACATTAACCATTAATTGACAATTCTTTAAATGCATCTTACTTAATTTTTTAAATTCTTTACAAACATCTTCATCTTTCAAAGAGTCTAAATAAAAATTAATCTTATTATAAGCATTCATATTCCAATTAAAAATATCCGTAATATAAGCCATATCTTTCGTAGATATCATACAAGGAATCTTTTTCATATCATTACCTCCAATATTATTTTGCTCCAAAGCATAAAAAATATACTAAGAGTCAAAAATATGATAAAATATAAGTGTATTGCTGAAATAGCTCAATAGGTAGAGCAACTGAATCGTAATCAGTAGGTTGGGGGTTCGATTCCTCTTTTCAGCACCATTGACGAATCTGTTCGAATTATTTGAACTTTGATATACATTACAATCTGAAAAAAGATTGTTTTTTTCTTTTTCGGCTAGTATTTTGATGCTTGTGTCAAAATACCTAGGGGGTTAAATATTTTGTCATAACAAAATATAATAAAAAATACTATAAAATGTGATAAAATAATATATATATAAATTTATATTTTTAGGAGGAAGTTTAATGGGGTGTATTTTATTTCATGTTCCGCACTCGGCTTTAAAAATTCCTAAACAATATTGGGATATATGTATAAAGGATCAAAAATATATAAAAATAACAAATAAATTTTTGAGTGATTACTTGACTGATAAATTAATTCCAAACAAATGTCACAAATTAATTTTTAAATATTCGAGATTATTTTGTGATGTTGAAAAATTTAAAGATGATTCAAAAGAAATTATGTCAAAAAAAGGAATGGGAGTAATTTATACAAAAGATTGTGATAATACTATTGCAATTCCAAACAAAAAATATAAAAGAACAATTTTAAAGTCATACTATGATAAACATCATAATAAATTAGATAAAATAGTTACTAACTTATTAAAAAAATACAATAAATGTATTATTATAGATTTCCATAGTTTTTCGGATGAGATGGTAGAAAAATTATTTGATATAACCAATACACCAGATATATGTATTGGTGCTGATAATACTTATGTTAATAAAAAATTAATTAATTTTACAGTTGAACATTTTAAAAAATGTGGTTATTCAGTTGAGATTAATAAACCATATTCGGGAACTATAATTCCAAATAAATATTTTAGTAAAAAAGAAAAAAGATTATCCTCAATTATGCTAGAGATAAATAAGAGAATCTATTTGAATGATAAGAATGATTTTTATAAATTTAAGCAATGTATAGATGATTATTACGACAATATTAAGAAAATATAAAAGTTGTAGACGTGTACTTCATCCGCACCAGATTTGATACCAAATCCGAACAATTCGGGTAGAATAAAAAACGACTTATCTAAAGTTGCTTTTTTATTTTAAACAAAATATTTTAAATTAACTTTTATAATAATTAAAATTCTTAATATTTATATGATATAATTCTATTATAGAATAGAGTGTGTTTATATGAAAAAGAATAAGCTAAAATTTATAATAATATTTATAATACTATTCATTGCAATAGTTTCCACAGATAACCCTAATACTAGAGTATTTTTAGAATTTGAATCTTTAATAACTATATTCATGTCTATATTTGTTCTGCTACCTTTAGCCGAAATATTCTCAAAAGATAATAGTGAAAAATTATTTTGGATTATTTTTGCCATCCGATTAGGAATTTTATTATACTGCTACTTCTTTGTATCAGAAGACATAATAATATATGATATAATAGCATTTTTTATCGGTATTATTGTCGTTGTTCCTGTTTGTTCCAAAATCAAAAAAATAATATTTGGTAAAAGCCGTAGTCAATATGTAAGACCCACAACTCTGGCAAAACAAGTAAATGGCATTGAATTAAAATGCGGTAAGTGTGGAGGTATTTTAAAGGTTTCAGACAAATTTTGTTCTAAGTGTGGAGCACCATTTGATGGAAATAATGTTGTTGTGTCTGAAAAATCTGATGCCTCAGTTCAAGTACCATCAAAGGGAACCGTTTTACCAAGCAATTTTGATGAAATGTATAGTTTTTCAGAAGATAAAATGCTAGAAGAATTTATCAAAAAAGAATTGACTAAAAATAAAATAAATGAAACATCAAAACAAATTCCTAGTGAAATTTTAAAAAGAAAAAACATCTTAAATATTATTTTTTCCATTTTAGTCTTTGTATATATAACCTTAATATTTTTTCATTTTCCCTTATACACTTATTTAATTGGCATCGCATTATTACTTGTTTTCTATAAAATTACAACGAATTATAATTTAATTAATTATTTAAAAAAGCAAATAAAAGCAAGACCTAGTGAAAAGATTTCAAACATTATAATGAATGCCAAAACTACACTTATTTCTGATAACTCAAAAAATGTTTTAATAATAAGTTCAGTAGTTGTTATTGTTTTATCTTTAATTATATTTAGAACACCTAAAATCATTTATGAAAGAATAGAAGGAGGGTATGCCGTTAGATATTATATTTTGGGCTTAACCAACTTTACATCCGTTACAATCCCAGACACATACAATAATAAAAATGTGGTTAGTTTAAGAGGAAACACCTTTTCCAATATGCCATTTTTAAAAAGTGTAAGCTTACCGGAAACAATTACAGAAATAAGAGGACAAGCTTTTAAAAATTGTTATAGTTTAACCAAAGTAAATATACCAAAAAAATTAAAATATCTTGGTGGTGGTGCATTCTATAAAGCAAAATCTATTAAAAATATTGAATTACCAGACACGTTGACATATTTAGGCGGAGAATCATTTTATGGAGCAAAATCTTTAGAGCACATTAAATTATCCAATAAACTTACAGAAATAAGAGGAGATACTTTTAAATATTGCACTTCTCTAAAAAGTATTACCATCCCAGATAATGTAATGAGAATAGGTGGTCATGCTTTTTATGGAGATACATCATTATCAGATGTTATAATTAGTGAAAATAGTGACTTACAAATAATTGGATCATCAGCTTTTAGAAAATGTCCTAGTTTATATTTTATAATTATACCTCCTAGAACTTCAGTAAATGAAAGAGCATTTAAAGAAAGTCCTACTAAAGTAAGTAAATATAAAAACAACTACTCTACAGAATATGTGCCAAGTTCCTCAGCCGAAATTCAAGAATATTACGATAGTATATTAGAAATACCAGATTTACCTCGCACATGGAAAAACGAATACATAATTGATTATAATTATTACGTTATGTTTGATAAATATAATATCATTGTTAAAGCTAGTAACTTAAGAGACGATAATAAAACCATGTTAGAAGTAGTACATAATGGTGATTTAAATAGGGGATACATTGAAGATATTGATTATGTAATTCTTAACAAATGTAAAGTTGAAGCTGAAAATACCACTTCAGCAACAAGCATAAAAATTAAAGTTCAAGGGGTAAATGAACTATCAAAAGCATTTAAAAATAATAAAGTGATAAATCTAAATATTAATAACAATTATAAAGTTAATGATAACCTCACTTTAGCTTTATCAAAAATAGAAAATAAAAACGATACAATCTATTATGAATTATATAGTAACTTATCATATGATGATACATCAAAAGATTTCAAAAGCTTAACCATAACTAAAAAAGAAGGTATTTACTTAATAGATAATATTATTATGTTAGAAATTATAAGTAGTAATGACAAGCAGGTGACTGTTAAAGTTTACTACAATTAGGGGGATTTTTATGAATTATAAATATATACATTTGTTGTATGTTCCAACTATGGCTTGTAACATGGGTTGTAAATATTGTTATTTAGAAGATAATACAGTAGATGATAAAACCAATTATAAGCCATTAGAAACATTAGAGTATGCTATAAAAAAATTCAAAGCAAGTAATGTTATACCATTTAATATTTCACTTCATGGTGGTGAAGTTACAACATTATCAAAAAATGATTTTCATGATTTAATAAAATATATTAGTAATTATTACAATGATAATAAAGAAATAATTACTAATGGTGGATTCAAAATAGGTAATCCTCACATAAAAACAAATATGTATAACTTAGAAAAACATATTGATACTATCAAAGAATTTAATGTTTCGATTTCTGGTAGTTTAGATTTGCCATTATCATTACACGATGAATATAGAATTACTAAAGGGAATCAAAAAACATTAAAAAGAATCCTTGAAAATATCGAATTATTAAAAGATATTCCTAACAAAAAGAAAGTATCAGCTACAATCTTTAAGGAACATTATAAATATATTGATCAAATAATAGAAGATATTAAATTTCTTCATAAAAACACATGTCTTGATATGAATGATTTTAATTTTATGATTGGTTTTGATTATAATTCAAATGGCATTTTACATCATATGACCGAAACAGAACAAGTTAAATTTTATCAAAGAATGCATCAAGAATTTGATGGAACTAATTTAGATTATGGAGTAAATGGACCATGGTTTGATGAATTTGGCCCCGAATACTGTCCGAATTGTGATAACTGTGGTGAAAAATTTTTCTTACTTGAAAGAAATGGTGATATATATTCTTGTGTAAGAGGTCAAAAAAATCCCGATTTTTATTATGGAAATATTTATAAAAATACCGTTGAAGAAATATTAACCACTGCTAAAAACAAAATATTTATTAATCATAATAAACAACCTTTAAATGAAGAATGTACAAAATGTGGTTATTTATATATTTGTAAAACTGGTTGTCCATTTGTAAAAAATAATTATAATTCAAGTAAGAGTTATACTTGTAAACTTCAACAAGTTATGTATAAAGATAGAAATTTACCAAAAGATGAATATAACGATGAATTTGTCTATGAATATGTGAACAAAATGCGTTTAGAAGATAAAGAAAAATATCTTCCAACCAAAAAACAAAATGATTATATAACTTTAGAAGAACTTATTAAACAAGATAAAAACTTAAAATACATATATGATAATGAAAGTTTTATTTTAAAAATTGATAATCAAGAATATCCATTATCATCACAAATAATCAAAAAATCTAGAGATATTATATATATAACTCCAAACAGCAAGGTAGAAATATGGATGAAAAAGAATTTAATTAAAGAAATGTGTGATTATCCCGAAAACAATGCATTATATATCATGTTATTAAGCGGAAATTTAGTAACTTATGGCGATGAAAATCGAACAAAGCAAAGACATATTGCCACTCATCAAATATATAAAGGTATGTTAGATAATGGCAAAAATAATAAAGATTATTATATCTATGATTTGAAAAATATGATTGATCATTATAAAAAAGAATATTCTTTTAATAAACCAAATAATATATTTTTCACAACAACTTCACTTAGAGATTATCATTATTTAAAACAAAAAAATAATGCTTACTATCATATTCAAGCCATAAATTTACCATTTCAAAATATAGAATTTTATTATTTAGATAAGGAGTTAAAAAATGAATAAAGAACCAGAAACATATGAAGAACTAATCCGATATAAAAGATGTGTAGATTTAATTTCATATTACGATATATCAAAAGAGGAACTAGATAAAATTTATAAGCACTTAGAATCCAATCCTCGTGCTGTTGTTATTGGTAATAAAAGTACATTGACTCTTAAAGTCCTTAATGAAACATCAATCCAGCCAGTAGTTATAAATGCAAAATGCGTAGACGCTGGCATAGATGGAATTAGACTATCTAATGAAGTATTTACAATAATTCCTCATTATGAACCATCAAGTAGTGGTAGAAGTAGTGGAGGTTTTTCTTCAAACAATAACAATAACAACAACAATAATAATAACAATAATAGATAGGAGAAATTATGCCTTTAATATCAGATAATTTTCAAAAGAAAAAATTAAAAGAATTTGGAATAAATATCAAAACAAAATATATTGTTGGTAATAAAATTTATGAACGCAACTCAAATGATTCGCATAATGATAATATTACCTCTGGTATAAGATGTGAAAAAGATTATTATATTGATAATAAATTAGTACATAAAGAAACAGAATTTGATTCTAGAATTGAATACACATTTATTTCCAATATAGAAAACAAAAAATATACATGTCCAAATTGTGGTATGCAATCCAAACTAAAAGATTTTGTTGATGGTTGTCCTTACTGTAATACATATTACAATATTGATTACACAGATAAAGATTTAGGAAGTAAATATCATTATGATCAAGTTTTAAGAAACAATTCATATAGAATTATAACTGGAATTATCGACTTAATTATAAGTATCATATTATCATTTATATTCATCCACGCTACATCTAGAACTTTTAATAGTATTGATATCCTAAAAGTCTTTATATATGGATTAATATTATCAATGATATTATATTATTTCTTTTATATTTTAGATGCTTACATTATTTTAGGCCCTATTAAAAGGTATAAGGATAAACAAAATCAAAAGCAAATTGATTTTTGGGAAAATACCAAAATTGATAAAAAAAGTTTCTTCAATAATTTTAATTATGAAGTACGAAAATATTATTATTCTCAAAAAAATATTATTGATTTTGATGTCTTAGATTATATTGAATTTAATAATTTTACAAAAAAAAATAATCAATATATAAAAGTTTTAGCCGAAATTAGACTTGTATATTATGAGATGGGCAAAATTAAATCAAAATTTATTAAACTACCATTCATAACAATTATTTTCAAACCCTTCTTAATAAAATTATTTCCTTACTCTTTTTGTATCTTTCTCTTGTCTAAATTTTTTAATTTCTTCTTCTAATATATAAGCAGGTACTTCTGATATTCCTAATTTATCACAAATTCTTTCACAAAAATAAGTATTAATTAAAACATCTTCAGATATTTGCGTATACTCTCCTAACAGCTCTTTATTTTCTAGTATTGATAACCCATTTTCATATACTCTAGAAAATTCAACCAAACTATTTTTATTTAATGAAATACTGCTTGGAAATAACATAATACTATCTCCACACTCTAAAATAGAAAAAATTCGACCTGTAATAACATCTATACTATTACCGGTTTTATCATTTACTTTACTTTTCTCAATATATAATTCACATGGATAATTTATGTTTTTTTTCACAAAAACATCCTGTCCATACTTATCTGTAACCCTCCTA
>OJAW01000037.1_pt1 | contig 101761 bp, 118 predicted proteins | sample 1589151 | NCBI WGS metagenome assembly OJAW01 (sample SAMN03283290) | human gut metagenome | biome: human-associated habitat; material: feces | host: Homo sapiens | place: Peru | collected 2012
CACCATAATATTTTTCATAAAGTTTAGCAGTTTCTGAGTCAATGTACTCTTGCTTCTTAGCACCAGTATATCCAAGAGCATCAGCAATACTATCTAATCCTGCAATAGCACCAGCAAGAGCAGCATCAGTTACACCTCCACTAGGAGCCAAATCAGCTGCATCCTTATCAACTTCGTTTTCAGTTGCTTCAATTTCCAATTGAGCATGCATAGCAAACTCAACACATTCAAGAGTTTTAGCAAGTAATTCACTTGTCTTAGCAATATACTCCATAATTTTAACATCTTGCATTTTTGGAGAGTTTGTAGTACTAGCATAATCAGTAGTAGCTTTAATATCTTTTATTTTAGTACCATTTATTTTACTAGTTAATGCTTGAATTTTATCAACTAAAAATCCAGCATCAGTTGATAAGAATTCACTTAACATCTTATTTATTCTTTCTTGAGATAATCTGATATTTAAATTATATAAAGCATTATCATCTTTTAACTTATTATATAACTGATCAATATCACTTAATTCAAACATAGGAGTCTTGACCATATCATCAAAGTATTTTGTAGCTTCCTCATAAGACAAATCTTTTTTCTTCCATTCACCAGTCTCAGGATCTTTCACAAAAATATAAAAATGGTTAAGTTTATCTTTAAAATCTTCTGTCAAATCACCTTTTCCAAGAATCCAATTCAAATAATTGTTATAGTATGGAGTTTTACATTTCCCATCATGACTAACAGCATAATCTATATAAAATGTTTCACCACCTAATGAAGCCCAATGTCTAAATACTCTAACAGCATCAGGGTTTCCATTACTACCATCAGATGTAACTCCAACTAATTTCATGCCTTTATTAATCATAGCTAAATAATCATCATCAGAATTCGGTATATAATACATGCTTCTTTCTGGATGATAACTATCTCCAAGAGATAAAGTAGAAATATGATATTTATATGTTCCATCTTCGGCTACACTATAATTTCTAGCAAGAGCAAAAGCAGAACCTCCACCAGCACTAACTCCAGCAACAGTTACATTATCCCAGTCACCAGGTATTATATCAGATAAACTATTTAATGTGTTTGCTGCCTCTTTTCCACTATAATAATAAGAACCCCCTGGAAATATTAAAATAGTATTATTATTACAGTTTAATTCATTAAGACTCACACAGTTTCTACTAGAATAATCATCGTCCATTCCCTTATAATAAACAACAATTTGAGTATTCTCATCTATATGATCAGGCATATAAATTTGAGCACCAACTTCACTATCCCCAGTAGGCGTATATTCTCCAACATTCCAACTTATAGATCCAGAATCATTATAAGTTTTATGTTCAGTTTCTATACCATTTATATTATTAGTACGTGTAAAATCAGCACTATCTTGATATCCTGTATTATTATTCATAAAACACCTCTATTATTAATCAATTATAACACACATAAAAAGACAAGAAAATAAAAAGACATAAAATTTGCTATAAAATTATGTCTATTTTTTAATTACATCATTAATAATATAATTTGTAATAAATAATCCAGCAGTTGCAGGAACAAAAGATGTAGAACCAAGCATTTTAGTATTAATAGGTTTTTCATCACTTGTTACAACTGTAACATCTTTCATTAAAACTCTATCTTTTCCTAAATCATGTCTTATCTTTTTAGCAAGTGGATCAGTTTCTGTTTTATCAAGAGTAGTAATTCTAACACGAGTAGCATCTATTTTATTTGCTGTTCCCATACTAGAAACTAATTTAATTCCTTTATCATGACATTCTCTAATTAATTTAACTTTAACTTTTGTAGTATCACAAGCATCAATAATATAATCATATTTATATGTAAATAAACATTCTATATTATCTTCTGTTATATGAGTATTTATAATACTAACATTAGCATCTTTATTAATTAGTTTGATACGTTTTTTCCATTCTCTTGTCTTATATTTATTATTATTTCTAGATGTAGCAATTATTTGTCTATTAATATTACTTGGTTTAATAGTATCACTATCTACTAGTGTAATATTTCCAACACCACATCTAATCAAAGACTCTATAACGTATCCTCCAACACCTCCAAGACCAATTATTAATACATTTAATTTCTTAATCTTTTCAATGTTTTCTTCTCCGATTAGACTCTCAAGTCTACACAAATTCATACTTTTTGCCTCCTAAAAGCACGAATATTATAGCATAAAAAAAACCTAGTGTAAATATAGTGTAATAAATCTCGCGCTCGACGAGGTGGTAGATCACACGATATGTCTGGGATCTTGATATAAAATCAATATTCAACGCCGCATACCGATTAGTTCCCCTATAATATTACATAGTCGGTTTATTGTGTCTATATTAATCATCTAGGTTAATTAAAGTTTATCATATAAAAATATTTAAGTCTATGCTTTGAAAATAAACTTTACACTATTTTATTATAATCAACGAAATGACCATATTTAGCAGTGTCAACATAACATTTATTAAGTAAATCTAAATCTTCAATTATGTTATTTGGTTCACATTCAGCATATAATGAACCACTTACATCAATATCGCCTTTATCACTAGTTATGTATATAGCAAGGGGTTTTCTTATTCCAATAGCATAACTAAGTTGAACTTGACACCACCTTAAATTATATTTTTTCAAATAATCAACTGCTATATTTCTAGCTTTATAAGCAGCACTTCTATCTACTTTAGATGGATCTTTACCACTAAAAGCTCCACCACCCACTGGAGCAAATCCCTGATATGAATCAACAACAATTTTTCTTCCAGTAAGTCCAGAGTCACCCTCAAAACCACCTATTTCAAATCTACCAGTTGGATTAATAAGAAACATTTCTATTTTAATATTATATTTTTCACAAATAGATAGGCAAATAGTTTTAATAATTTTATCTGTTTCATCTCTTTCTTTTTCAGCATTTTGATAAGAAATAGTAAAATCTTTAATACTTAGTAATTTCATATTTTCATCATATACTCCAGTAATTTGAGCTTTACCATCAGCATAAAATCTTTTATCTTTTTTTCTTAATTCATCATACTTAATTGATAATTCAGAAAGTATCATCATAGCTGTAGGTAAATAAAATGAGTTATCATTACAAGCATAACCAAACATCATGCCTTGATCTCCAGCTCCGCCAACTTCTTTATTAGTTCCAAGAGCAATATCATTACTTTGAATACCTATATTATTTATAATCTTATACTTTTTATAGTAACCAATATCATTCAAAGTCTCATTTACTACTTTTTCAACATCTACAATACTTTTAGATGTAACTTCTCCAGTTATAAATATTACTCCTTTACCTCCACAAACTTCAATAGCGCATCTACTATCTTTATCCCCTTTTAAATATTCATCTAATAAAGCATCACTTATCTGATCACATACTTTATCAGGATGACCTCTAAAAACAATTTCATTACTGTATAACTTCATAATTTCCTCCTTTCAGTAATAATTACCTTAAAAAGAAAAAATACCTAAGATAACCTTAAGTATTAAAAGCTATCCTCATCCATCTGGGTTTACCACCTAATCAAATAGGTTGGTGTGATCTACGAGCCAGTCTCTAAATCACTCTTTATAAGGTAATATAAAATTGTTGTCCTAAGACATAAATATTATAACATAAAATGCATAAAATGTAATATGTTAAATAAAATAAAAGACAATATTTTTTTCAAATCAGCATTTTTACTATTAATTGGTGGAACTCTAACTAAACTAGTTGGTTTTATTCTAAAAATAATTATAACTAGAAAAATTGGTACAGAAGGTATAGCTATTTATAGTCTATTATCCCCTACCATATCATTATTAACAGTAATAGCTACATTTAGTTATCCAACAGCATTATCAAAAATAATATCAGAAAGACAAACAAACTCAAAATCATTATTTTATTCTACAATAATACTTTCTTTTATAATAAATATTATAGTTATTTTAGTCACTATTTTATTTGCTCCAATATTATCAAACAATCTATTAAATGAAAGTAGACTTTATTATCCAATAATATGTATAAGTTTAACTATGCCTTTTATAAGTATATCTTCTATCATAAAAGGTTATTTTTGGGGAAAACAAAATATGTTCCCATATATGTTATCCAATTTTATAGAACAATTAACAAGATTATCTTTAATACTGTTTTTCCTAACAAAAATATTTTATAAAGGATTAGTATTTTCAATATGTTTTTTATTTATAGTAAATATGATTGGTGAAGTAGTCTCACAAATAATAATGATTCTTTTTATGCCAAAAAATTATTTAAATTTCAAGAATATAAAAATAGATTCAAAAGATATAAAAAGTATTTTAAATATATGTATACCATGTACATCAAGTAAAATAATTGGTTCAATATCATATTTTTTTGAACCAATAGTTTTAACTAATGTTTTAATATTTATGGGTTATTCAAATGAATATGTAATTTATGAATATGGTATCATAAACGCATATGCTCTTTCACTACTATTAATGCCTCAATTCTTTACTCAAAATATGTCAACAGCTTTAATACCAGAATTATCAAAACATTATAGCTATGGCAATAAAAAAATGTGTAAAAAAAGAATAAAAGAAATACTTTTAGTCTCTTGTTTTATTGGTTTAATATCAACAATTATAATTAGTGTATTCCCTAAATTCTTTTTAAGCACTTTATATCATACTACAGAAGGATATGATTATATTAAGATATTATCTCCATTTGTAATATTATTCTATGTAGAATATCCTCTAATGAGTTCTCTTCAAGCATTAGGAAAAAGTAAAGAAGCTATGAAATGCACAATAACTTCTTCAATAATAAGACTATTTTCCATAGCAATACTTTCACTATTAAAAATAGGTATCTATAGTTATATATTATCAATAATAGTCAATCTTTTAGTATCAACTTACCTTTATTATAAAGAAGTCAAAAAAGTATTAGCTTAATTCATCATTTTTAATCACATATACTTTATTATCTTTATAAAAAGCATAAAATATATCTTCAATATTTAAATTCTTATTATCTAAATTATCTATTAACCAATCTAAATCTTTATTAATATAGTTTAATGTATCTTTTTGAACACAGCCATCTAATATAAGAGGGAATGGTATATCACTAGTATCATTTTTATATAAGTTTAATCTCCCATTATTTTCAAGAATAGCAAACTTTACTTGAGTTAAATCTTCTATATTATTATTTCTTAATTCAAGCATTAAATCATCTAAAGAATATCTTTGCTTTTTCATTTCAGTTTTATTTATTTTACCTTTATTTATTATTAATGAAGGCTTTCCATCAACTAAAGTCCTAAACTTTTCTGATTTAACTGATAATACTCCAAATATTATTTCAAATACAAGTAATATCACAATAGGTATAATAGTCAAAAGCATAGATTCATCATAATTCTCTATACTAATCGCAACTAATTCAGCTATTAACAAACTAACAACTAAATCCATCAAAGATAACTCTCCTATTTCTCTTTTACCCATCAATCTAAATACAACAATAATAAAGAAATAAAAAAATATTGTCCTAAAAGTAACATTTAATATATTCATAATATTCACCATTATTATTATGTATAATCATATTATTTTTAAACATAAATATAATTAATTAGGTGATCAAATGTCAAAAACAAAAAATTATATTAAAAATATTTCATTAATTCTTTTATCTATTATAATTTATTTATTATTTATATCTATTTTTTATTATTTTGAAATATTAAATTATAAAGTTGTTTCTATTATAAATTTTATTGTAGTTATGGTTTTATTCTTTGCTTTAGGATTTAAAACATCTTCTATTGAAAGAAAAAAAGGATACTTAAATGGTTTTATAGTATCCAGTATATTAGTATTATTATTTATAATTTTATCTTTAATATTTAGTAAATTAAGTTTTAGTAGTTTAGTTTATTATTTATCATTAATTCTTTCAAGTATAGTTGGTGGCATTATTGGTGTTGGAAAACATAATTAATTAACCATAAGTAAAATTTCTATTTTGTCTCCATTTTCTAGTTGAAAATTAATAGTATTACCAGTTTGTTTAAAATTAGTAACTTTACTTATACTTTTTTGAGTTTTAGCATTCAAATCTATAAAATACAAATTATTGTTTTTATCAATAACCAAATTATTATTAGATAAATAAATATAATATTTAACTTTTATCAAATTACCATTTTCATCTTTTACATTATCTATAGTTCCATCAATGTTAACAGAAAAACTTGGTTCTTTGCTATCTCCAGCACAAGAATATCCTCCAAATGTAGTAATACTAATCTTATGTTCTTTCATATAAGTGTTAATCGGTAAAAGAGATGCATTATCATCAATAGATAATACAAGTATTTCACCATCTATATTAAAATAAAATAAGTTGACTAAAACTTCACATTCAAATATAAAAGCTTTTCTCGAAATATTATTTATTTTACCTTTAGCACTTGTTTCATAATACTTATAATTATTATAAAGTAACTTTGCTCCATCATTAAAGTCATCATCATCTAAACGACATTCACTATCATTAGCAGAATCTATAATATCAGCAAAATATGAATAATATATTTTATTGCTTTCAGTAACAGCAAATATATATCCTCCAGAATAACAATCAGCATATGATGAAAAATACTTAATATTTTCGTCAATGTATTTATCTTTTACCCATTTATTATCAATATTCCAATATATTTTTTTATTTTGTAATTTAATAAAAGGAATTTCTTCTCCTTCAAAACCCTTTTCATTCATCTTAAAATATTTATCATATATAGTATCATAATCCCAAATATATGCTTGATTATATTTAATTTCTTTATTATTTATTTTAATTGTTTCATAATAATAATCATTATCATCATCTGCATTATTTATTTCATTATTAGGTTCATCATTTAAATTATTACCATTGTTATCTACAACTTCATTGGGAATAGTGTTATCCTTATCTTCATCTTTTTTATTATCAATCGTATTATCATTATTATCTTCATTAACATTATTATCAATAACAGTATCTTCATCATTATTACTATTATTTTTATCATAATAGAATCCAAGTCCACTAAAACTAACACTAACTATAAAAAGTAAAATTAAGATTATCAAAATTATATTACGTTTCACACTTACTCACCACTTCTATTCTAGAAATAGTATATCATACAAACGAATTTAAATAAATTAAAATAAAAAAGAAAAACTATTCATTTTTCTTCTTATTATATCTACTAGCAAATTCTTCTCTAAATTCTAATAAATCATCTGCTTCTATATGAGTTCTAATATCTTCCATTAATTTGGTTAAAAATCTAATATTATGAATTGAAATTAATCTTTGACCAAAAGTTTCATCAGCAACTAATAAATGTCTTATATATGATTTAGAATAATTCTTACAAGCATAACAATCGCAATCTTTTTCAATTGGATCTAAATCTTTAATATATTTAGCATTTCTAATATTAGTTCTACCATCACGTGTTAATGCATTTCCATGTCTTGCAAGTCTTGTTGGAAGAACACAATCAAAAATATCTATACCACGAATAACACCGTCAATTAAATCCATAGGTTCTCCAACACCCATTAAATATCTAATTTTATCTTTAGGTAAATATGCAGTAGCATACTCAATCATTTTAAGTTTAGTTTCGGCATCTTCTCCAACACTTACACCACCAACAGAATATCCATCAAAATCTAATTTAGCAGTTTCAACCGCAGAAAACTTTCTTAAATCTGGAAATTCTCCACCTTGAACAATTCCAAATTGAGCTTGAACATCACGTTTCTTATTAGCATCTAAACTTCTTTTAGCCCATCTAAGTGTTCTTTCAACACTATTTTTCATATATTCATGAGTTACTGGATAAGGAGGACATTCATCAAAACTCATTATAATATCACTACCTAATTTATTTTGAATTTCAATACTTTTTTCTGGAGTCAAAAATAAATTTCTTCCATCAATATGGCTTTTAAACTTAACTCCTTCTTCACTAATATCTTTTGGTTTAGCTAAGCTAAATACTTGAAAACCACCACAATCAGTTAAAATTGGACCAGTTTTATAATTCATAAAATTATGAAGACCACCAGCATTATCAACTACATCTTCTCCAGGTCTAAGCCATAAATGATATGTATTTGAAAGAATAACATCAGCATGAGCATCTTTTAATTCTTCTGGACTAAGTGTTTTTACTGTAGCTTGTGTCCCAACAGGCATAAACATAGGTGTTTTATGAGTTCCCCATTTAGTATGAAATTCACCAAGTCTAGCACCACAACTATTTTCTTTTAATAATTTAAATTTTAAATCCATTATAATTCCTCCTCAGTTAAAAACATAGCATCTCCAAAACTAAAGAACTTATATTTTTCTTTTTGAGCATGCATATAAGCATTCTTAATAATATCAACACTACTAAAAGCACTAACTAACATAACTAGTGTACTTTTTGGTAAATGAAAATTAGTAATTAATCCATCAGCACTTAAAAATTTATGTGGTGGATAAATAAATATATCAGTTTCTTCTATAGTACTTTTAAATTCTCCATATTTTTGAATGTTTGCTTCAAGAGTTCTAAGAGATGTAGTACCAACACAAATAATTCTATTATTATTCTTTTTAGCTTCATTTAGTTTTTGAGCAACATCTTCACTTATTTCATATAATTCACTATGCATATCATGTTTAGTAATATCATCTTCACTAACTGGTCTAAAAGTTCCAAGTCCTACATTTAAAGTAACATATAAAATATTTATTCCTTTTTCTTCTATTTGTTCAAGTAATTCTTTTGTAAAATGAAGTCCAGCTGTAGGTGCAGCAGCACTACCAGTCTTTTTTGCATAAACAGTATTATATCTATCATTTTCTTTTAATGATTCATGAATATAAGGAGGAAGTGGCATAGCCCCAACTGAATTTAAATGTTCAACAAATATCCCTTTATAATTAAATTTAACATGAGTAATTCCATCATTAAATACATCAATTACCTCACATTCAAAATCATCTTCAAACTTAATAACAGTACCTTTTTTAACTCTCTTTTGTGGTCTTACTAAACATTCCCATATATTGCTTTCTAATTCTTTCAATAAAAGTATTTCAATCTTAGCTCCTGTTTCAGTTTTAGTTCCAATAATTCTACTAGGTAATACTTTTGTATTATTAAGTACTAAAGTATCTCCTTTTCTTAAATAATTAATAATGTTATAAAATACTTCATCAACATATTTTCCATTATTCTTATTAACAACTAATAATTTAGAATGATCACGTTCTTTAATAGGAGTTTGAGCTATTAAAGATTCATCTAAATCATAATCATAAGTATTTATATCTTTATAATCCATAATCAACCTAGGAAAACAGCCTAGTGATTCACCTCTCTTTTCTAGTAGTAAATTATAACACAAAATAAAAAGATTATAAACTATAAATTGCTTATAACCTCTTCTAAATCTTCTTTACTTTGAAAACCAACTGATTCAAGTATTTTTTCTCCATCTTTAAATATCATTAAGTCTGGTATACTCATTACTCTATATTCTTGAGCTAAATCAGGAAATTTATCTACATCTATTTTAATAATGTCTATTTTATCTTCAATACTTTCAAGAACAGGACCCATCATCTTACAGGGACCACACCATTCAGCATAAAAGTCTACTAAATGATATCCTTCTTTAACTAATTCATTAAAATTATTTTTTTCTAAATATTTTATCATTTTAATTTTCCTTTCTCTTTTAATATCTCCACATTTTCTTTAGAAATAATTTCATATTTTATACATGTATTAATAGCTTCTTCACTGAATTTTTCTTTATCATTTTTATATGTTTTACTTAAATCATTTATTTCTTCAACTACTTTATTAGCATCACTAACTGCACTACTCATAATAGGTGTATTATAAAGTATTTTGTTTTTTAATTTTGAATCATCTAATCCTTGTAAAGTCCAAAATGGTAAATTAAATATAAATAATGCTATAAAAACAATAATATAACTTTCTATAAATCCAACTATTCCACCTAATATTTTAGATATGAATCCAAGTACAATAGTTGCTTTTAATATCTTTTCTATTATACCACTAACTACAAGAACTATTCTTAAAGCTAAATATAATAATGAAAAAACTATCAAGAAAGCTATTACTTCATACAGTAATATATTTAAAACTGCTACTCCTTCAAATACACCACCAAAATTAAAGAATGGTAAATTTTTATAAAGTAATGAAGCAACTGGATTCTTTAAATAAAATGATACTACTAGTATAAGTATAAGTCCTACTAAGAAAACTGTTTGTTTTATTAGTCCTCTTCTCATACCACTCATTATTCCTAAAAAGAAGCAAACTATTATTAAAGCATCTACTATATTCATAATTTTCATCTCCTTAAACTCTATATGGATTATCTATGCTTCCATCTCCACTTACTACTTTAATATTTCCTTTTAATGCTATTACAGGTCTAATAATATTAACTGTATTAACTTTATTAGTAATAAGTTTTCCTTTATTTACTACAAAATTATATGCATCACTACCATTAAAATATGCAGGTGTTATAGTCCAATATGAACCATCAATATATAAATAATTATTTTGATTATTATTTAACATATTAATACCAGCATAATATACTTCATCAGCACTGATAAGTCCAATTGGATAATTAAGTCCATTACTAGTACTAATTTTATCATTCTCATTTATACAATCATAATCACTTCTATTATTATAATATAAGTTATTAAATGATAAATATCCAGTATTATTTTTAGAGTAACCACTATTTCCATAATTAATTTTATTTAGTGTAAATTCATTTGTTTTTCTATTATTACAAAAAATAGTATCATTTGCAATAAAATTATTATATGAAAATAAATCACTCACATAGAAACTATCTAATACTTTTTTAACTGAACTAAAGTTATTATTAGAATGTTCTATTTTATATTCTCCACTACTTGCATTACCATATAAATATCCAACATAAGCATTATAATCACTATTATCATTAAATTTACTTTGAATATTTTTAAAAGTACAAACACCATCAATATATTCTCCATTATATATAATTTTTATATTTCCACTTTCTGTAGTTCTAATTATTTTCCAACACTTATTAGCAAATATTAAATTATTATTTAAATTATTTCCACCTCTATAAAAGAAAATAGTATTTCCATTAATAGAGTTATTAGTATAAAAAATTCCTTCATTATTAAAGTTTTTTTCAATATAAGGTAAAACATTATTATTATGTACAAAATATGATAAAGAGTTCCTTTCATATAGAAAAGCATTATCACTAGTTATTCTAGAAGATTTAACATCTATATTAGTAGAAAATGTTTTATTCATATTATTATTTTGATTTTTATCTGTCTTTAAGAATGTAATAATTAATTCATAATTATGTGTCTTTCTTGCTTCTATTCTAACATTACTAGCTATATATGTATTATCTTCATTAGGAACAATTTTATTAATTACAATACTTCCTCCATCATTTGAATATAAACTATATACTAAATCACTAGGATTATTAAAATTATTAACTAAATTTTTAAATAATAAATCATAATATACAACTGTATCTCCAGTATTTTTAACATTAAATGTTTTCTTAATAGATTCTCCAGTATAAGCATTAACAAGAGATATATTACTAGTATCATTAAAAGTTATTTCCATATTTGAATCAAATGTGCTTACAAGTATATCATTACCACTACCTTCAGCATTAATAGAAAAGTATGCATAACTACCAGTTATCATTAAAGATACAACAACTATTAAAGCTATTACAATATAAATTATACTTTTTTTATTATATTCCATTTATATTCACCTATTTTAATCTAAAAATATTATATAATTTAATATAGTTTTTTTCAATATAATTTGAAAATTACACGATTATTTGATAAAATATTCCATGAGGAGAAAAGAAGTATGTTTAAACAAAGTGATATTTTAGATGAAAAAAACAAAATTCTAAGACAAAAAAGCAATGAAGTTAAATTTCCTATGTCTGAAGATGATATATCTTTAATTAATGATATGATTATGTATTTAAGATTAAGTCAAGATGAAGAATATGCAAAAAAGAATGATATTAGAGCTGGTATGGGTTTAGCTGCTGTTCAGCTTGGAAATTTAAAAAGATTTTTTGTAATTTCATATAAGAATGATGATGGTACTTTTGAAGAATATAAAGTAGTTAATCCTAAAATAGTATCTCACTCTGAAGAACTTATTTATGTGGAAGAAGGAGAAGGATGTTTAAGCGTAAATAGATATGTTGAAGGAATTGTACCAAGATATGCTAGAGTTACAGTTGAATATCAAGATGAATTTGGTAATCAAAAATCTGTAAGAGTTCGTGAAGAAATAGCTGTAGCATTTCAACATGAAATAGATCATTTAGATGGTATAATGTTCACAGATAAAATAGATCCAAAAGACCCATTCAAGAATAAAGACTTGATGCGTGCAATATAAAGTAAATAATAAAATATTTACTTTTTTTATTAAATAATTTATAATTATCATAGGAGAAGAATAGAAATGAAAACAAAAGATAATATTTATAAAAAAAGGGCGATTTTTTGGGGGTTAATATTAATTATAATGATAGCGTGTTTTGCATTTGGAATGACAGCTTATTATAACGGAGAGGGTCCAGATGGTATAACAAGAAGTACATTGTATCCTATAACTGAAAAATTTAATCAATTAGATGATGTTTCACTATATACCCTATCTGGTCGTGAATTTAGTGCAAAATATTCAAATGAAAGAATTGTATTAAGATATGAAACTAATAGTAATAAATACAAATACAAATTAGATTATAATGATGAAACAAAACTATTAACTTTAGATACAACATACGATAATGAAGATGATTTATATACTGTAGTAAAAGCTTTAATCAACGCAGTATATGTTAATAAAGGTTATAAAGCTGGAGCTGTATTTGAAAAGTTCACAATAGATAGTTTCAAGGCAACAACAATAAATGATGGTATAAGCGTTGTAACAGATGGTAAGAATTATAAAATTGATATTAATTTAGATGAAGATATTTTAAAAAGTGGTAAAGAAGATATAATCCAAGATAATTCAAATACTAACAATGATAATCAAACTCCTACAGATAATATAACAGATACAACTGATAATACGGATAGTACAGATGATAAAAATCAACCAGAAGAACCTCAAACAGATAAACAAAACTAAAAGACTTGAATAAAAATTTCAAGTCTTTTTTAATCTTCTAATTTAACACTAACTATCTTACTTACTCCACTCTCTTGCATTGTAATACCATATAATTTATCAAGGTATTCCATAGTTTTCTTTTTATGAGTAATTACAAGTAATTGAGTTTTATTTTTATAATTAGCTAAATATTCTCCAAATACAGTAGCATTATTCTCATCAAGTGCAGATTCAACTTCATCAAGAATTACAAATGGAACATGTTCCAAATTCATTATTGAGAATAATAAACTTATAGCCGTCATAGTTCTTTCACCACCAGATAATAAACTAAGTGGCTTTTGATTCTTTCCAGGAGGTACTGCAATAATATCAATACCAGTTTCAAGTATATTATCAGGGTCTGTTAACTCTAAATGAGCATTTCCACCTTTAAATAATGTTTTAAATACTTTTTCAAATTCAACATTTATATCATTAAATGATTGAACAAATTTTTCTTTCATTACTTCATCCATATCATCAATAATACTAAGTAAATCATTTTTACTATTTTCTAAATCTTCTTTTTGTTTAGTTAAGAAATTAACTCTCTTACTAATTCTATCATATTCATCAATTGATCCTAAATTAACATCTCCAAGACTCTTAACTTTTCTTCTAAGCATATTAACTCTTTCACGAGCAACTTCAGTATCAATCTCAAGAACATATTCCTTACGAGCTCTCTCATAACCTAAACTATATTCTTCACTAAGTCTATTTAATAAACCATCTAAATTAATATTTATTTTAGTTATTTCAAGTTCTAAATTATTAACTTCATTTACTAAATTATTATATTCATTATTTTGTTTCTTAATAGCTGTTTCTAATGTAGTTAATGTATTATTTAAATCAATCTTTTCTTTATTCAAAGCATTCAAAGTCTTTTCTAATTCATTCTTCTTTTCTTCATGATTATAATATTCTTTAATAACATTATCTAATTCTTTAGATAAGTTATTATCACTTAAATCATCAATTTCATTTACTACACTTTCAAGTTCACTATTTAATGTTTCAAGTATTGAATTCTTATTATTTAGTGATTCTTTATTCTTAATAATTTCAATATTTAAATTATATATATTATCTTTAATAATATTTAAGTCACTATCTAATTCATTAACTTTCTTTTCAGCTTCAACTATATCATTGTTTATAATATTTAAACTATTTTTTAGCTTTTCTAACTCATATTTATCAGAGATGTATGAACTATTAGTTTTAATGCTTCCACCAGTCATAACACCACCAACATGAATAAGCTCACCATCTAAAGAAATAACTCTATATCTATGATTTATTTTCTTACTTATAGCTATTGATGAAGTAATATTATCAGTAACAATTATATTTCCAAGTTGATTCATAACAATATTATAATATTTATTATCATATGTCACTAAATCACTTGCTATTCCTATAAAACCAATTATATTACTAATATTCCTAAGTATTTCTGGTTCAATACTTTTAGGTTTAATAACATTAAGTGGAAAGAATGTAGCTCTACCTTTATTTTGTCTCTTTAAATAATCAATTGCTTCTTTAGCACAAGCTTCATCATTAACAACAATATTATTAGAAGAAGCACCTAAAGCAACATCAAGCATAGTCACATACTCACTCTTAGTATTAACTAAATTACCTAAAATATCATGAATTCCTCTTAAAGTAGGATTATCAATAACTGATCTAACACTATAAGGTATTTTATTCATATTAGATATATTATTTTCAAGAATATCAATCTTATTATTTCTATCAAGTAAATCTTTTCTTTTAGAATTAAGTTCAAAAGTTGCTCTTTCTTTTTCTCTATTAACACTATTATATTCATTATTTAATGAACTTAATTTTTCATTTAAATTATTAATTTCATCATTTAAATATTTAATATCTAAATTGCTAGAAGATATATTATTTCTTAAAGAACCTTCCCTATCCTTTAAAGCAATTAAATTATTTTTAACTGTTTCACTTTCTTTATCATATTTATTTCTTTCAGTTATTAAAGTCTTTTTATTACTTAAAGCAATTAAACTCTCATTAATTTTAAATATAGAAGCACTAGTAGATTTAATATTTTCATCAATATTTAAAAGTCTAACTTTTATTTTTTCTGCTTCTGTTTCTTCATTAGTAGAATTAGCTTGTAATTTAGATAATTTTTCTTCTAATTTAAGTTTAGCATTAGAATCATTCTCAACTTTAGTACTTAAAACAGTTATATCATTAGCAATTAAAGCTATTTCAACACTTTCAAGTTCACTAGTAACTTCTTTATATTCACGTGCTTTTCTAGCAGCTTCTTCAAGTGGTACTAAATTTTCACTATTCTCATTTATTATTAAATTTATTCTTTCTATATTATCTTGTGTTTTATATAGTTTAGATAAACTTTCTTCTTTTCTCTTCTTGTATTTTAACACACCAGCAGCATCTTCAAATATAACTCTTCTTTCTTCTGGTTTTTCACTTAATATTTGATCTATCTTATTTTGAGGAACAATATTAAATGATTCTTTAGAAGATCTTGAATCTAAAAATAAATTAGTTATATCTTTAAGTCTACATTTTTCATTATTGATATAATATTCATTTTCTCCAGTTTTATATACAACTCTTTTAACAGATACATCATTATAATCAATATTAAGCGTCCTATCAGTATTATCAAAAGTAATCATAACAGATGCAAAATTAGCAGGATTACGTGAAGAAGAACCATTAAATATAACATCAGTCATATTATTAGAACCTCTAAGTGTCTTAATACTTTGTTCTCCTAAAACCCATTTAATAGCATCAACTATATTACTTTTACCACTTCCATTAGGACCAACTATTCCTGTAAAAGTAGGATCTAATTCTATAGTTAATTTATCAGCAAACGATTTAAAACCATTAATTTGTATTTCTTTAATATACACGATACTCACATCCTATTTTATTACTTAATTATTATAGCATAATAAAAAGAAAAGCGCATTAGTCAAAAATGAATTTACGCTCTTTTGTTATATGCTTCTTTAGCTGCATTTTGTTCAGCTTCTTTTTTAGAAGAACCACTTCCAACTCCATATATAAGTCCATCTATAATAACTTCTACTTTAAATGTCTTATTATGAGCAGGTCCACTTTCATCTATTAATTTATATTCAACACTCTTTTTAACTGTTTGAACACTTTCTTGAAGTAAACTCTTATAATCCATTAAGAAATCTTCTTGTCTATCAATATATGGAACAATTAATTCATGAAAAACTCTTTTAACTGCATTAAGACCATTTTCTAAATATATAACAGCCATAGTAGCTTCAAATACATCAGCAATAATAGTTTTATTTGCTTCACTCATTCCATTACCTAAATAAATATATTTTTTTAAATCTATTTCCTTAGAATATTCATATAAAGCATTCTCACAAACATATAAACTTCTAAGTCTACTCATTTCACCTTCAGGATAATTAGTATTATTATATAAATAATCACTACACACTATTTCTAAAACAGCGTCACCTAAATATTCAAGTCTTTCATAACATTCACCACCATGTTCATTAGAATAACTTGAATGAGTTAAAGCAGTACTTATTAGCTTCTCATCTTTAAATTTAATACCATATTTTTTATATATATTCTTCATACTTATCACTACTCAATTATAACATAATAAAAATATAATAGTAAATGAACAAGTAATATTTTCTTTATAATATTTATTTTTTTTAATTAATATTATATAATTGTAGTATGACAAAATTATTGATAAAGTTAATTGAAATATATCAAATAACTCCTCTTCATAGTCATCAAATGTGTAGATTTACTCCTACATGTAGTGAATATATGAAAGAATGTTTGAATATTTATGGATTAAAGGGAATATTTAAAGGAATAAAAAGAATACTTAGGTGTCATCCATTTGGTAAGATTGGTTATGACCCAGTAATAAAAGGAGAATAGAATGAAAAAATTTAGTATTTTATTAATAGGTATACTATTACTTAGTGGATGTAGTTTTAATGATGATTTTAGTGACAAACTTATTTATACAACATCTTATCCAATTGAATATGCAACAAGTATGTTATATGGCGATTATGGTAAGATATCAAGTGTTTATCCTAACGGAGCTGACACTAAATATGAAGTAACTGAAAAGAAAAAAGATATTTATTCTAAAGGTGAAAAATTTATCTATTCAGGTATTGCAAACGAAGGATATCTAGCAAGAGACTTACTTAATAAAAATGGAAATCTTCAAATAATAGATGCTACTAAAGGATTACAAGCATCAACAACAATTACTTCTTCTTGGTTAGATCCTTCAAACTATTTAATGCTATGTAGTAATATTAAATCTGGATTAATCGATTATACAAGTAATGTTTATAAAAAAGAAAATATAGAAAAGAATTATAACTTATTAAATGAAAAAGTATCAGAATTAGATGTAGCTTTATATGATATAGGTAAAAATGGTAACTATAACACTATTCTTACTACAAGCAATGTATTTAATTATTTAACTAAATATAATATAAACGTTATATCACTTGATACTAACAACGATGCAATAGATAGAGCTTATTCAGATGCTAAAAAAGCAATATCAGATAAAAGTATTCAATATATTTATTATATCGAAGGTGACGAATTTAATGAACAACAAGAAAAACTAGTAACAGACAATAGTTTAGTTAAAGTAGCTATAAATAATTTATTTACACTAAGTGATGAAGAAAGAAATGAAAATAAAAACTACATTACACTTATGAATGAAATAATAGAAAATTACAAAAAAGAATTATATAAAAAGTAAAAAGTCAAACCAACTTTTTACTTTTTTTAACACATTTAATAATATTTAATAATTCATAATATTCACTTATGTGTTTTCTATCATTATTAGTATAATATAAATGACTAAATATTTCTAATACTCTTTCATAATATTCACCAAAAATATCTTCTAACATATCTATATACTCATCTTCATAACAAGAAAGTATAAACCAATTCATAAAATCATATCCAAAAGCTTTATATATATGACAAGCAGCCTTAACATAAAGTCTTATTTGATTATCATGAATTACAGTATTAGCTTCTTCTTCTAGGTCAAACTCATCATAAAAACTAGAATTAAATATCATATTAGTTAAAGCTTCAGTAAGACCTTCTTCTATACCTCTTTGATTTGATATTCTAGTCCTAACAATTTCTTTTGGTTCATATATTTTATCATTTATACCTCTTTTATTATAAAAACTAGAAGATAAATAAGTTTCATCATCATAACCATATATTATAGCGTCATCTATTTGATCAATAACATTACCATCAATAGACTTAATAATAAATAATTTAACACTAGGATTATAATAAACATCATAATTTTCTAGTCCTCTACAAGAAGAAATTAATGTTTCATTAGTTAAATCACCAAGAGAATATAACTTTTCAACTTCACTTCTAAGTAAACCTACATTATATTTAAAATTAACAGATTTTTCTTTTTCATCTGAAGCATAAATATAATCAAGATTATTTAAAGTATTATCATATTTTCTTAAAACAGCTCTATTCTCATGAATCATTTCATGAATAATTGTTTCGCATAAAACAAGTATAGCACTTTTCTTTCTAGATTCACTTCCATCAACATACTCATTATATAAAGTTCTAAGATAATCATAATTAATCCATATACTATGATAACGTAAAGAATTACTATGTTCTAATTTTCTTTCTTCACTAGAACTTAAAGAATCATTAACAATATTACTATCATGATTATAAACAGCACTAGAGTCTTCATACGTAATAGTTCCCTTATAGTCAATATATATTTCTATATCAAATAAATGATTAAATAAATCACTATATCCAAGCCTACCAAAAAATAAAGCTAAAACATCTTTAGCTTTATTTTTACCTATTTCAATAAAACTATAATATTCACTTTCTTGAAACATAATTATCAACCTACACCCTATATATCATAATCAAATAAAGTTCTTTGTTCATTTATTTTAAATTTTTTATATGCTTTTGGAGTAACAATTCTACCCCTAGAAGTTCTTTTAACATATCCTTCTTGTAATAAGAAAGGTTCAATAACATCTTCAATAGTAGTCACTTCTTCACCAATAGATGAAGCAATAGATTCTATTCCTACTGGACCACCATTAAATTTATTAATGATACTAAGTAAGTAATCTTTATCAGCATTATCAAGACCACTTTCATCTATCTTTAATCTTTCAAGAGCCTTCTTAGTAATTTCTAAATCAATAATATCTTTTCCATCAACTAATGCAAAATCACTAACTCTTTTTAAAAGTCTATTTGCTATACGTGGAGTCTTTCTACTTCTAATAGCAATCTCAAGAGCAGCATCATCATCAATATTAAATTTAAGCACTCTAGAGCTTCTTTTAACTATCATAGCTAATTCTTCATCAGTATAGAATTCTAGCTTAGAAATGATTCCAAATCTATCTCTAAGTGGACTAGACAAGTCACCACTTCTAGTAGTTGCTCCAACTAATGTAAAAGGAGGTAAATCTATTTTAATACTTCTACTTTGTCCTTCACCACCAATAATAATATCTAGCTTAAAATCTTCCATAGCACTATATAATATTTCTTCAATATATCTAGGTATTCTATGTATTTCATCAATAAATAAAACATCATTTGGCTCTAAAGTAGAAAGTATAGCAGCTAAATCTCCACTCTTCTCAATAGTAGGACCACTAGCAGTCTTAATATTACTACCAAGTTCATTAGCAATAATATGTGCTAAAGTAGTTTTACCAAGCCCAGGAGGACCATATAATAAAACATGATCTAAATTTGTACCTCTTAACTTAGCAGCTTTAACAAATACTTTTATATTTTCTTTAACATCAGTTTGTCCAATATATTCATCAAAAGAGTCAGGTCTAATACTTTTCTCAAAAGTATCTTCTTCTAATTCATGATTAGTAACAACTCTCTCATCCATTATATTTCTCCTTAATATATTTTTCTACATCATACCAAGAATCAACTCTTTTAAATCTATTTTCATCATGATTATATTGATTAGTAAATAATAACACATCAACTCCAGCAGCACTAACTTCTTCACAATGACTTTCTTTATCATCTATAAATAGATTAACTTCATTTTCAACACATTCATCAACCTTACTACCAGTATCAACATATATCTTATCATAATGAATACCATGTCTATCTAACCAATTCTTAGTAAGCATATATGGATCAGTAATATATTTGCCTTTTCTAAAAGATATAATAATTATTTTAGCACCATCTTCATGTAATTTATTAATTACTTCTTTAGCACCTTCTTTTATCTCTGCATTATCCATAATATATTCAAGTCTATCAGCAAAGAATTTACCTTTCATATCTTTTTCCCAATCCATCATTTCAGTAAATTCATAAGCATCTTTATTTTTAACACCACTGCCACCTAAAACTTCTTTATCATATTTATCTGCTTCAACAAGTATTCTTTCATTAGTAGAACAAATAGTGTCATCCATATCAATTCCAATTATCATAATCTATACCTCACTTCAATAATAATTTTAATGCTTCTTTAATTTGATTCTCTATACTTAAAGTCTTATCAACTTTAACAACAATATTTTTAATATCATTTGTTTTATAACCTAAAGCTTCAAGAGCTAAAACTAATTCATCATTAGATTCACTATTACCTTCACTCATAACAAGTTTTCCTTTTAAATCTAATATTATTTGTCTAGCTAACTTTTCACCAATCTTAGGGAACTTCTTTAAATATAATATATTTTCTCTATCAATAGCGTCAATTATTCCATTAATAGATCCAGTTGCTAGTATTGGCATAGCCATTTTAGGTCCAAGTCCTTTAACATCTATAAGTCTTAAAAATAAATCTCTTTCATCTTCACTACTAAAACCATATAATGAATTTTCATCTTCTCTTATATGATTATATACATATACAATAGTTTCTTCATTTTCTTTAAATTTATATGGATTAGGAGTATAAACTTTATATCCAACACCATTAACATCTATAACAATATAATTTGCTAATTGTTTAGTAATTTTTCCTTTTAAATAATCAAACATAACATCATCCTCACTACAAAATTATAACATACAAAAAGTTACTTTAAAAGTAACTTATTATTTTTTATTCATTAATTCTCGATATTTTTTACCAATTCTAAACATAGTATTCTCAACATACTTTTTACTTTTATTAATCTTTTCAGCAATTTCAGCATTTGATAAACCAAGAACTTTATATTCAAATATTTCTTTTTCACCACTACTAAACATATCTTTAAGTTTATTAAGTAATACTTTTCCTTCTTCTTCTTCAAATAAAATATTTAAAGGATTACTTCTTTCATCACTAAAAACATCATAAAAGTCTAAATTAGAATCATCTATCATCTTATCTAAAGAATAACTATCATTTAATATTTTACTCTTTTTACTAAAACTTTTTCTAACAGAAGATAGCATATTATTTTTAATACATTTAGTCGCATAAGTATAAAAAGTAGTATCTTTTGTTTCATCATAAGTATTAATCGCAGTCATTAAACCAATTAATCCTTCTTGATAAAAATCATTAATTTCGCTTCCAACAATATTTAATTCTTTCATATATTGTTTAACTGTACTAAGTATAATAGGTTTATATTTATTAATTATAGTATTATAAGCTTCTTCACTATTTTCACAACAAAGATAAACTAATTCATTATCATTTAATTCTTTATAATCCATCTTTCACCTATTTATATTTCATTATTTCATAAATTAGTATTCCACATGCAACACTAGCATTTAAAGAATTTATTTTACCTTTCATTGGAAGACTAATTATTTCATCACAATTCTTAGTTACTATTTGTTTAAGCCCATGCCCTTCACTTCCAATAACTAAACAAGTTTTAGTATCAAACTTTATATTAGAATAATTTTTTCCATTAGCTTCAGCACCATATACCCAAAAACCTAAATCTTTTAATTTAGTAATAGTATTAGTAAGATTAACAACTTCAATAATTTTAACATTAGCTAAAGCTCCACAAGAAGTTTTATAAACAGTAGAATTAACACTTACACTTCTATTTCTTGGAATAATTATATAATCTACTCCAGCACATTCACATGTACGTATAATAGCTCCAAAATTATGAGGATCTTCAATAGAATCTAACATAACAACAAAAGATGCATCATTATCATTTTCAAGAGCTTTAATATCTAAATATTTATACTCTTCAATATCAGCAGCAATACCTTGATTAGTACTATTACCACACATCTTATCTAATTTATTTTTATCCATATGAAACTTCTTTAAATTTCTTTTATTAATTCTATTTAATAACAATTCATCTTTAAAATTATTATCTAAAAATACTTTATATATTTTAGTATTATTATTTAATATTTCATTTATAACATTCTTACCATATACTAGCATAATTCCTCCAAAAAACTAAAAATATTTTATCATACTTTTTTAATTTTATTTACAATAAATTTTAACAAATTCATAAGCAATAATATAACTATATAAAGAGCATCTATAATATAGAAAAACATAATACCTAAAAATGTAGCTAAAGCACCAATATCAGTACCTAAAGTATACTTTTCACTTTTTAATAATATATACATCACGACAGCACTAACAAGAAATATCAAAAATGATGTAAGTATCACTTTATAACTAATATATTTCTTTTTATATTTAAACATATAAAATATAAAAAGTGATATAAATGAAAATATTTGAAATAAAAGTACTGCATCAGAATAATCTTTAACAAATATTATCATTAATATAAAATCAATAATACAAACTATACCAGTAACAACTATCTCTAACATAATACCCTACTTTAAATCATTTTTTAATTGTATAGCAGCAATAGCTCCTTCACTTACACCAGTCACTATTTGATATACATCTTTTTTAATAATATCGCCACAAGCATATACTTTATCAATATTAGTTTTCATTTTATTATTAACTATTATATATCCATTTATATTTTCTACACCAAGGCTTCTAATAAACGAAGTATCAGATTCATATCCATAATATACAAAAGCGCCATCACATTCTAAGAATGAACCATCATCTAATATAATACCCTTTAAAGTATCTTCTCCAAAAAATTCATTAGCTCCATTATTAATAATATTAATATTTTTATCTTTAACTTCTTGAACTAGTTTTTTTTCTGCAGTTATTTCATATTTAGTAATAATAGTCACATCACTTGCAAACTTACTTAAATATAATGCTTCTTCAAATGCACTATTTCCTCCACCTAAAACACATATTTTTTTATCTTTAAATAATGGTGCATCACAAATAGCACAATAACTAATTCCTTTTCCAATAAATTTATTTTCATTTATAAGACCACTCTTACGAGGTTTTCTTCCAGTAGCAATAATTAATCCTTTAGAAGTAAATTCTCCTTTAGTAGTAGTAACTTTCTTTATTCCATTTTCTTCTACAACATTAGTAACTTTAGCTAATTTAAATGGTACTTTTTCATTCAATATATGTTCAAACATATTAGAAGCTAAATCTGGTCCACTAATAGACTTAAATCCTAAATAATTTTCAACTATTGTTATTTTATTTAAAAGTCCACCAGGAGCACTCTCATCAATCATTAATACATTTAGTCCAGCCCTCTTAGCATAAATTCCAGCACTCATACCAGCAGGACCCATACCAATAATTATAGCATCATACATAATATTCATCCCCTTTTAAAAGATAATTTCTTCATCAACACTATTATAAAGATCATCAAGTTTAGGCTTCTTAGCTTGTGTAAAGAATATATATACACCAGCAGATATCATAATAACACTTAATACTTGAGCAACTTTAACATTAGCAATCATTAAACTATCAGTTCTAAATGTCTCTATAATTCCTCTAACAATACCATACCATATCAAATAAATAGACACAATTTGTCCTTTTTTAATATATTTTCTTCTTCTAATAATCATTAAAATAATAAAACCAATTAAACAAGCAATAGATTCAAAATAAAACATAGGTAAATGATAACTACCATTTATATACATATTATCTATTACAAATTGAGGTATTATTTTCATATTAACTAAAGTCTGATAGCTAACAGTACTACCATAAGCTTCACTATTAAAGAAGTTACCCCATCTACCAATAGCTTGAGCAATTATCAAAGCAGGAGCAAATATATCAGTAATCTTTAAAATATCAACCTTATATTTTTTACAATATAATATTAATGTAATAAGTCCAGCAATAATCCCACCATGAATAGCTAAACCACCATTCCATATTTTATATATTTCAGATAAATTCTTTGAATAATAATCCCAACTAAATATAATAAAAAATAATCTAGCTCCAATAATACCCATTATTAAAACCCAAAATATCAAATTAAAAATAAAGTCATATTTAATTTTAAATCTATTAGCTTCTCTAATAATCAAATAGTACGCTACAAAAACACCAGCTAATATTAATGCACTATACCATCTAATTTCAAGTCCGCCTATTGAAAAAAGCACTGGATCCATATAATTACCCTCTTCCTACATTCTTAGTAATAATATTATCTAAAAGTATTCTCATAAAACTAATAAATATAGCTATAAAGAATGTTGCAAAAAAACCATGAATATTAAAAGCACTCCCCATCAAAATATCACATAATTTCAAAATAATCATATTCACAATTGGATAAGCTATTCCAAAACTCAATATACTAAGTGGTAATGTCCAATAAATAAGTACAGGTTTAACTGTATAATTTAATAAATCTAAAATAAACGCAGCTATTAAAGCATATAGAAAACTCTTTATCTCAATTCCTATAAATAAAGATTCAGTAATCATTAAAACAACAGCATAAACTATAAGTCCAACAACAAATTGAATAAAATCACTTTTCTTATTATATTTTTTATTAACTATATTATTTGCCATAACTCCTCCTAAAAACAATCTAATTCATTTATCATATTATAATTTTCAGAAACATATTCTCCATCACAATAAAAATACACAGCATGATTATAAACATCTTTCTTCTTTAAATAAACAAATCCATCACATGACACATTATTATATTTTACATCAACTATACTTTTATATCTCTTCAAAGCATCAAAAGTAACACATAAATAATCATTATCAGAATGTTTTAAAACATATTCAGTCATAAAAGCACTCTTATATTTTGAATTAAGTTCATTAACATAATAAGTCTCAATAAAATTAACACTAGCAAATTTAACATTCTTTTCATTAGTCTTAATCTCTTCATTTAATTTAGTTTCTTCATTACTAGCAAAATTAGGATTTAAAATAATAACTATAAGAGCTATTATAATCACTACAATAAATATTGCTACACCATTTCTCATTATTTTTTCCTCAAATCATTATATCTTTGTTTAGATGACTCAATTACTTTAAATGCTTCTTCTTTTCCATAATAATCTAAAACATCAACTGGAATATTTTGTAATGTTTTATAATTTTCAAAGAAGTTTTTAATCTCATCAAGTACAAAAGAAGATAAATCATCTAAAGTATTTACATCATTATATCTTGGATCTACTGCTACTACAGAAATAATTTTATAGTCTTCTTTTCCATTATCAAACATTTTTAATGCTCCAATAACTTTAGCAGGAATAACACATCCTGGATAAGAAGGTTCACTACCAATAACCAATATATCAAGTGGATCTCCATCTTTAGCTAAAGTATTATCTATAAAACCATATTCAGCAGGATAAGACATAGAAGAATATAAAACTCTATCTAATTTAATCTTACCATCTTTAATCTCAAATTTATTTCTAGAACCATTAGGTATTTCAATAATTGCTTCTACAACATCTTTCATATTATCACATCCTAAAAATAATTATATCAAAAAAACACTTAAATATAAATAAAAAAGTCAACGTTTGTTGACTACTTTTCTTCTTTATTAACTTTAATAGCTTCTTTTCCTTTATAGTAACCACACTTAGTACAAGCTCTATGTGGAGCAAGTGGAGCGCCACAATTACTACAAGTAGCTACAGTAGGAGCATCTTTCTTTAAATGAGTTCTTCTTTGTCTTTTAGCAGTTTTACTAATTCTTCTAAAAGGTAAAGCACCAAATAAAGTAATATCTAATTTCATTTTTATTCCTCCTTCACGCATCAACATTCGAGTTAATTTCTCATTTGCCTAGATATTTTCTCATAAATAAATAAAAATATCAAGTAAATTTAACTATTTTCTTATAAAAATTGCTAAAAAGAACCAATTTTGTTATAATCATGATGAAGGAATGAAGATATTATGAAATTATTAGTAAGTGATTATGATGGTACATTTGATACAACTGAATCTAGTGAAACATATAGAAACAGTATCGCAGTAGATAAATTTAGAAGAAAAGGAAATCAATTTGCTTTCGCAACTGGTAGAAGTTTTAGATCAATAAAACAGCAAACAAATTATTATAAAATCAGCTATGATTATTTAATATGTAGTAATGGACTCGCTATATTTGATAAAAAAGATAGATTATTAAAAAGTACACTTATTAGTAAAGAAGCAATATTAAAAACATTAGCATATTTAAATAAACTAGGATATGTTAAAAAAATAGTATTATTAAATGTTTATGGAGAAGAAACAAAAAACTATGACGAAGTTATAGAAATATTATTTACTCTTCAAATAAGAAATGCTAAAGAAGCAGAAAAAATAAAAAATGAATTATCATTTTTATCATCTATGTCAAAATTTAATAGTGTTTTAGTTAGTAGTGAAACTAATAAAGTAGAAGGAATACAATTTATAAGTGAAAGATTTAATATACCACATCAAGATATAATAACAGTAGGTGATGAAAAAAATGACATAGAAATGTTATTAGAATATGATGGTTATAAAATGCTAATATCTTCTCCACTACTCTATAAACAAAAACTAAAAACAACTACTTCAGTAAGTGCATTAATTAAAAGAATAGGAAGATTTAAATGAAAACAATTGGTATAATCGCAGAATATAATCCATTTCATAATGGACACTTATATCAAATAAACAAAATAAAAGAAAAATACCCAGATTCAATAATAATAGTATGCCTAACTACATCGTTTACTCAAAGAGGAGAAATATCTATACTAAACAAATGGGAAAAAACACAAATAGCATTACAAAATAACGTAGATATAGTTATAGAATTACCATATATTTATGCAGTACAAAGTAGTGATATATTTGCTGAATCATCACTTAAATTATTAAATGAATTAAAAATAGAAGAATTATGCTTTGGAAGTGAAAATAATAACTTAGGCAATTTAATAAAATGTGCAAAAACAGAGCTGTATAACAAAGAATTTGATATCAAAGTAAAAGAATACATGCAAGAAGGAATTAGTTATCCTACTGCTTTAAATCGTACCTTAAAAGGCTTAATAAACATAGAAATATTAGAGCCAAACGATTTACTAGCACTAAGCTACTTAAAATCAATATACAAAAATAACTACAAGATAAAACCATTCATAATAAAAAGAACAAATAACTATCATGATTTAGAATCAAACGAAAACATCATCTCAGCATCAAACATAAGAAACAAAATAAAAAATGATATAGATATAAAAAATAATGTACCACTCGCAACATATCAAATACTAAAAAACAAAACAATTCAAAATAAATACTTCAATTATTTAAAATACAAAATAATTTCAGAACAAAACCTAGATAAATATGTAGATGTAGAAGAAGGAATAAATAATAGAATCAAAAAATATATTTACTCTTCTTCATCACTAGAAGAATTAATTCAAAATATAAAAACAAAAAGATACACATACAATAAAATATCAAGAATGTTAAACCACATCCTTTGTTCATTCACAAAAGATGAAAATAGTTTATTTAAAACACCAGAATATATCAGAATATTGGGCTTTTCAAACAATGGTCAAAAACACTTAAGCAGTATTAAAAGTACATTAAATCTACCTATATTAAATGTTTATGATACAACTAAGTACAAATCATTAGAAATAGAAAAAAGAGTAACTGACATCTACTCTATTATTTATGAAGATATAACTTTAAAAGAAATTCAAAATAAACCAATACAAATAAAAACGGAAAACTAATTTTCCGTTTTATTATACTTAACATCCAGGATATTCACTATCAATATTAACAGTACTATCAGTAGCATAGTCACTTCCACATACTAAATATGTTTTTTTAGTTCTAGCTTCTGAATCCCAAACTACTACTCCATCACAAGATGAATTTTTAAATTTAACTTCATCTATAAGACTTAAGTTTTTTAATACTGAAAGTTTAACATAAGAAATTGTATCACTTTTAGTACATACTCCACAAGTACGATTACCAATTGGATGAATACAATAGTCTTCATTATATAAGTTAGCAGCATCAGCTATAGTATTCTCTTGTGTAATCATAGCTTGTTCTTGACTAGTTTTTAAATATTTTAACACATTAGGTACAGCTATCAAAGAAAGTATTCCAAGAATAGCTACTACAGCTAATATTTCAACTAAAGTAAATCCTTCTTTTTTCATAAACATCACTATCCTAAATTAGAAATTATATTTGTTATTAATGTTTTAGCATTTGTAGCATTACTACTAGTAGTCAAATTAGTACTATCTAATTTCAAAGAACTTGTAGAATAACTACTATTTTCACTTATCTCAGCAATATGATTTAAAGCTTTAAAGAATGTAGTATATTCAATATTATATTCTTCTCTCTTCAAATCAGTAGCATTAATAGCATTATTAGCATCTTGTAACATATAAGTTAATATATTTCTAACTATAGTTTTTACACAATCTTCATCAGTACATTCAATAAAACCAGCTAACTCACCAGACTCTAATATATTAGCATCAATACTAACTATATTTAAGTCCATTTTTCTTTTATAACTTTCAGCATATTTTAAATAATTACTATTATAACTAGTACAACTAATACTCTCAAGATTACTATCACTTAAATCATAAATCATATAATCTTTATATGTTGAACTATCACTTAAAATAGAAACATTATTAAAGTGAGTTGTGGTTCTAGTAGCATCTATTTCTTGTATTAATTGAACGATCTCATCGTTAATTAGTTTCTTATCATCACTAGAATTAGTTGGGTTACTACAACTATTTAATAATTCACTTATACGGCTAGATATTTGAACAACTTGTTCTAAACCACCCTTTGCAGTTTGCAACATAGATACCCTATCTTCCCATGTAGAAGAAGCTTCACTCTTATAATCTGCAGATCCTATACCACATCTAGAATACATAGCTGGATTTAAACTACTATCAGTTATATAATCGTAATTTCCATCATCCCCACAATATAAATAAGTTTTTCCTTTTGGATTCTTACCATCATAAACAATGATACCTTTACATTCTTTTCCTTTATATTTAACTGTTTCAGCATAGCTATTAGATGTATTTTGTAAATCACTTAAACAAATATATTTTTCACTACTTTCTTCATTATTTTCATAACTATCAGGACACATACCATCATGTAATTTAGTTGAAGAACAATAATCAGTTATATATAAATTAGCTGCGTCAAGTATTGTATTTTCTTGAGTAATCATTGCTCTTTTTCTACTTTCGTTCAAATATTTTAACACATTAGGTACAGCTATCAAAGAAAGTATTCCAAGAATAGCTACTACAGCCAATATTTCAATTAAAGTAAATCCTTTTTTATTCTTCATATATCCCTCCTACCTTCTACATTAGAATAACATAAATTACATAATTCTTTCAATATTTACACTAAAAATTGACATTATTTAGCTTCATACCAATTCTTTCCATAATCAATTTCAACCTTTAATGGAACAGATAATTTATATATATTTTCCATAATATCTTTAACTATAAATTTAACTTCTTCTAGTTCATTATCTCTTACATCTAAAATTAATTCATCATGTACTTGTAATAATATTTTACTTTGTAATTTTCTTTCATTTAATTCTCTATATAATCTTACCATAGCTAATTTTAATATATCAGCAGCAGTACCTTGTATAGGTGTATTTAAAGCAATTCTCTCTCCATTAGCTCTAATTAAATAATTAGTGTTATTAAGTTCTTCAATAGTTCTAATTCTTCCAAGAAGTGTTCTAACATATCCGTCTCTATGAGCAATAGAAACTATATTTTTCATATAATCATCAACTTCAGGATATAAAGTTAAATATTTCTCAATATATTTTTTTGCTTCACTAGCACTTATATCTAAGTTTTCACCTAATCCATATCCACTTATTCCATAAACAATTCCAAATATAACAGCCTTAGCAGTTCTTCTTTGATTCTTAGTAACATCACTTTCATCAATGCCAAATATATCAGCTGCAACATGAGTATGAATATCTTCATTATTTATAAATGCTTTTTGTAAACTCTTAGATCCACTTATATGAGCAAGAACTCTTAATTCAATTTGAGAATAATCACTACTTAAAAGTACTGAATCATCGCTTGGTAAGAATGCTTTTCTCATTTTTCTTCCTTCTTCACTTCTAACAGGTATATTTTGTAAGTTAGGTTCAACAGAAGAAAGTCTTCCTGTTCTAGTACCAGTTTGTTTATATATAGTATGAATTTTACCATCTTTTAAAATATAATTATTAAATGTATCTAAATAAGTAGTATATAATTTATTTAAATTTCTATATTCAAGTATCTCATTAATAATTGGATGAAAAGAAGCATTCTTAACTAATATATCATGAGCAGTAGAAGTAGCATTCTTTCCTCTTCCTTTAGGCATACCAAGTTTATCATATAATATTTCTCCTAATTGTTTAGGACTAGATATATTAAACTCACATCCAGCATAATTATATATAACATTAGTTAAATTATCTAATTTAACTTTAATATCTTCTTTTAAATCATCAATAACTTTACTATCACATTTAATACCTTCAATTTCCATACTAGATAATACTTCAATTAAAGGATGTTCTATATCATAATATAAGTTATATAACTCAGTATTTTCTTTAATTTTATCAAAATATTTATGATAACTATCAAATAAATATTTAGCTTTACTACATATAACGGCTTCAATTTCTGCCTCACTTAATTTATTTTTAGTACTTATAATATTTTCATAATAAGGTAACTCTACTCCATCACTTAATGCCAAAACAGCAATATCTTCTTTAGTATTATATTCAAGCAAATAAGTAGCAATCATAGTATCAAAATTACATTTAACATGAGCACCATATGAATTTAAAGCAACATTATTTTTCTTATTATCAAAAGTAACCAAAACATTATTAAGTAAATCTTTATTTAATATTAAACTTACTTTATCAAAATAATATTTTTTATTTCCATCATATATAGAAGCACCTATTATATTAGATGTATGATAATTATTACCATCAAGTTCAATATATAAACTATATTCACCACTAAGTTCTAATTTTCCTTTAACAATTTCATAATCATCACTTACTTCTTGTTTTTTAGGAACATTAATATTTTTTAAGAAAGAATTAAATTCTAATTCTTTATATTTTTCTATTAAAAGATTAATATTTGCTCCAGTATATTTAATAGATTCAAAATCATAATCAAAATCTATATCTTTATATATAGTAGCTAATTTATATGAAAAATAAGCATTATCTTTATCATTAATTAATTTTTCACGAGTTTTACCACTAATCTCGTCTATATGTTCATAAACTCCATCTAATGTATCATATTTTTGTAATAAACTTAAAGCAGTCTTTTCACCAATACCCTTAACTCCAGGAATATTATCACTAGCATCTCCCATTAATGATTTTAAATCAATCATTCTAATAGGTTTAATACCATATGTTTCGAAGAATGTCTTCTCATTCATCATAATATAATCTTTTTGTTTTAATAATTTAACATCAACTTCATCACTAATTAATTGTAACAAATCTTTATCACTACTTATAATAGTAGCATTATAATTTCTATCTTCATCAGCCATCTTAGCAAATGTTCCAATTATATCATCTGCTTCATAATTATCTATTTCAATATATTTAATACCAAGCAAAGTACATATTTCTTTAGCTACAGGAAATTGCATTTTTAAATCATTTGGAGTTTCAATTCTACCATCTTTGTAATTATCATATAAATCTTTTCTAAAGTTATGGCCTTTATCAAAAGCTACCATAATATATTCAGGTTTCTCTTCATTTAATATTTTATTAATCATATTAATAAACCCAAATAATGCATTAGTTGGAAATCCTTTAGAATTCTTCATTAAATTTCCATTATATGCAGTAGCATAATAACTCCTAAATAATAAATTATTACCATCAATCAATATTGCTCTTTTTTTCATACACTCACCCATATATATCATTTTACTATATTTTCTTTTTTAAATAAAGAAAGGAGTAATTAATAATTAACTACTCCATTATATTTAATACCATTTATCATATCATCCTTATAATCAATGTGATACCATTTATAAAGTTGAAATCCTGATTTTACTAAATCAATAGTACACTTAGTTTCTTCAACACCATTATCACCAGGTTCATAACATTTATCAGTAAAATTAACTATTTGTTTTTCATTTATTTTAAGTGCTTTTAATGCATCAATAACACTTATTTCTTTATTTTCTTTTAAATTGTAAGCATAATCATAATAGAAATTTCCATCACCATTTAATGGCCAAAAACTATATGTACCTACAGCACTTATCAAAAGAATATTACCTTTTGTATAAGCTTTATAATTAAGTGTATAAGTATTACCATCACTATAATTTTTATTAATATAATCTAGTTTTAATTTTTCTTGTTGATACAACTCAACCATTAATTTTTCATTAAAACTTTTAGCACCATTATTATTAAGATTTAGTTTTGGTACATGAACATTTTCTACTTTAATATCATCATCAATAACATTATTAGCTTCATTTAATTTAAAAGGAATATATGTTTCATTTATAACTTCTTCGGGTGTTTTAACATCTTCGCCATTATTACCATTATTGTTATTATTTTTATTATTAACATTTAATATTCCAAATATTACAATTGAAGCAAGAAGTAAAATACTTAAAATTATAATTATGATTTTATTTGTTTTATTCATATCTATCTCCTATATAATATATTTACATTATACTATCTAAATTATAATTTATCAACTCATAAAAAAAGGAATTTTTATTCCTTAATTTTTATATGAAATTTACTCAATATATTATTTATTGTTTCTCTACCAAGAGTATCAACTAATAATCCATTTTTATATGAAATAACTAAATATATAATTACTCCATACATACCATGAATAAATAATGATACAAATGATGTTAAATAACTATAATCATATTTAATAAATATTTTTGATAATAATATTGGTACAAATAAACATGTAATTGGTAATATCATTTTCTTAATAGTTTCTATTGATATTTTATAACTAAAATTCATATTCTTTTTTAAATAAACTAATGCAATTGTTATTGAAATAAAATATCCTATACAAGTAGAAACTATAGTTGCTATATAAGCAGGTAATCCAATTTTATCAAATAATAATATAAGCGGAATATCTAATATGGCATTAGAAACTAATCCAGCAACTGAATTAATATAAACTACTTTAAATTTTCTCATACTTTGTAAGCAAGTATTAATTACACTCCATATTCCAAAAAACACATGACTAATAGCTGAAACTTTCAATATTAATGGACCATAATTACTTTTACCATAGAATATAAAATATCCTTCATTAGAAAGTAATAATAACATTAATGCCATTGGAATAGTAATTAGTAGCATAGTAGATATTGCTTGATTAAATCTTCTATTAACTTCTTTCATATCTTTTTTTATAAAACTAGAAGTTACATGAGGAATAATATTAGTAGTTAAAGCAATTGCAATAGCAACAATAATAGTGCATATTTTAGGTGCCCAAGTTGATACAATACCAGACATCATTTCACTTTCAATCGCACTATATCCTACCATATTAAGTCCTTTAATAATTAGTTTAACATCAACTATAGTATATAAATTATCTACAACAGAAATAATTATTAAAGGTATACAATAAGATAAAATCTTTTTAACAATAACTTTATTACTAACAGCATCTTTCTTTTCACTAACTGGAAATTCATTCTTATTATTTTTAACTTTTATACTTAAATATATATAAGCAACAAGTCCTCCAATAAATGCTCCAAGTAATGATACAGCTACCCCAACATTAACTGGTTTCTTAAATACTTTAATTACTAAATAAGAACCAAATATTACTACAAATATACGAACTACTTGTTCAATTAATTGGCTATATGAAGTAGGGACAACATATTTATGTCCTTGTAAGTATCCTCTTAAAGCACTTAAGAATGGAATGATGATTAAGCAGAATGACATAGCCCTAATAACATAAGCAATATCACTTACAGGATTTCCCCCACTCACATCACTAATTATAAATTTAGCAATAACATCTGCTCCTAAAAATACTATCAAGAAAGAAACTAAACTAAGTATTAAAATAATCTTTTTACCTATTTTATATGCTCTTTCTTTAGCATCATCCATATTTAAAGCTAAATATTCACTAATAATCATCGCTATCGCAACAGGTATACCAGCAGTAGAAATATTTAAAAATAAATTATAAATATTATAAGCATAACTATATAATGTTCCACCATTAGATCCAATAATCTTATAAAATGGTATAACATATAAAGCACCTAATATTTTAATTATAATAAGTATTATAGAAGTAATCAGTGTCCCCTGAATAAATGTATTCTTTTTTAATTTTTTCATAGGTTCATCTTCTTCATTTCTTCTTCACCAAGTATCTTTCCAATAGTAGCTAAATGCCCTTCATGTTCATCATTAAATAAATAATATTGAATTAATCCATAACTAGGATATTCATTACCTTCCATAATAACTGGTCCTTTTGGTGTAATAGCTATATCCCATCCAATATATCTCATTTCAGGTACAACTAAAGCTGCTTTAAGTGCCATTTCATATGCTTCTTTTACAAATGGAACTTTAACAGTATCAAATTTAATTTTAGCCATTGGATGTTCTTCATAAACATTAGCTAAATCATCAACTACTCTACTACTTATAGTTCCATCTTCATTAAGTCTCATATATGCATCGCTACATCCAATAGCAATAGCATCATCTATATTAATTCTAAGCGCATTACCAACTATATAAGATTTATTATCTTTTACAAGAGTAACTATTCTAAATGAATTAACAGCGTAAGGATTTAATTTATCTAATTCTTTATGCTGAATTATTTCTTCTTCAATTAAATTCAATTTTTTCTTTTTTAAACTCTTATATAAATCTTCAACATCTTTTATTTCACTAACTGTAATTTTTTTAATACCATGTCCTCCAAAAGAAATTGGTGGTTTAGCAAATACATGTTTTTTACCTTTAATAAACTTATTAAATTCACCTAAACTTGTAGTTCTTAAATCTATAAATTCTCTTCCAAGATAATCTTTAAATATTTTATTAAAAACTAATTTATCACTCATAGTAGCAATATAAGTTTCAGAATTTAAATATTTAAGCATTTTATAATAAGATTTAGTAGTTAAGAAAGTTTTCTTTTGCTCTTTTGTTAAATTAATATAGTCACCTTTTAAATAATCAGTATAACCTATACCATATTTAATAAAGTTTAAAATCATATCTCTTTTTACATAACTAGCACTTTTATTATTTCTTTTTCCTATATCACTAGCAAGTTTATTTAATTTATCATAATCTATTGCTCTGATTTTTCTAATCATCATCCCTTTTAAACTCATTATTTTTCCTCCTTAATGAATTCTTCACTATAAACTATTTTATTATCTTTTTTATATATTCTTGGTAATACTTTACCTATATTAACTAACGTATTATGTATTGATGTATTATTAAGTCTTGACATCATTCCAAGTGTTATTGAGTCACCCATAATTGTGACACTATCTCCAACTTTAACACTCTCATCTACTAATACACTCATCATACACATAGATATTTCACCAACAGCCTTATACTTTTTATTATTAATAAGTACATATCTATTCTCATGATTAATACCAATTCCATCATCATACCCAATTGGTAAAGTCGCAATTATTTCATCTTTTTGAGCTTCATATAATATTCCATATCCAACTTTTTCATGTTTTTTAATCTTTTTGATTTGTATAACATTAGTTTTAACTTTAAAAGCAGGTTTTAAATCAATATCAACATTTTCATATGTTTTACTAATATTATATTTTTTAATCAAATAAGAATTTCTAATTTTTCTAAGTATATTTTTAGGAGAATTATTTAATTTTTTAGGAGCAATATCATATCCAAATAATATTGTTCCACATCTAACTCCATTAGCTATTTCAATTTTTGGATGAGCAAGCATTATAAAACTACTACTCAAATGTATAATATCTATTTTAGATAAATCAATATCACTAGTTATATATTTAAATTGTGAAATTTGATTATCATAGAATTTATCATTAACACCAGGTGTCGCAAAATGAGTAAATAATCCTTCTAAATAGATATTATCATTTTCTTTAATTAGTTTAACTATTTCATTAAATTCATCTTTATCTTTTATACCAAGTCTATTCATACCAGTATCTATTTTAATATGAACTTTAATTTTCTTTTTAATTTGATCATTTATTTTTTTAAAGTAATCAATATCATGTATAGTAATAGTTACATTATTTTTAATCGCAACATCTATAGAATCAAGTTCAATTGGTTCAACACATAAAACTGGTATATCTTTATTAAATCTTCTTATATCAAGTGCTTCTTCTAAATTAGAAACAGCTAAATAATTAATACCATTATTAATCATTTCATTTATAACATACATTCCATGACCATAAGCATTAGATTTAACCATACCAATATAATATTTATAGTCAGGATACTTCTTAATTATATTTTTAACATTTTTTATAATATTATCTAAATTTATTTCAATAAATGTTTTTCTATACATTTTATATTCACCAAAATAATTTTAACATACTTACAAATAAAAAGATAGATTTCTCTATCTTTTGTTACGTATAATTAGAATTCCACTTCCACCTCTAGCATTGACTCCACCGCCGCCGCCTCGGTTATCTGTTCCTGCTTGTCCTGAAGCGCCACCACCTCCAGCTGAAGCAGCTCCATTTCCAGAACCTCCTCCAGAGTAAGCATATGCAGCACCATTGTAACAGTATGATGTAGTTCCTTCTCCAAATTCACATGTTGTTCTTCCTTGACCAGCACCATTAGCATTAGCACCATAAGCAGCACCTGGATAGTAATAATAGCTAAATCCCCAGCTAACACATCCTGCTTGATCCCATCTTTCAGTACAAACCCAATCTCTACCAGTTAGTCCGCCGCCTGAACCTCCATTGCCCGCGTATCCTCCAGAACCTCCATTAGCAGCAAAGTTTTGATTGTTTCCGCTCATATAGGTCTGTTCGCCATTACCATTAGCACCGCCAAGACCAATTCTTATTGTATAGGCAGCATCTTTAGCAAGTGTTTGTGCTCTATAAGTATTTGTGTATCCACCACCACCTGCGTTTCCGCCGCCGCCACCTACGACGAATATATCAGTATATGTATTATTATAAAGGTAAAGAATTCCGCTCGTAATTAACTTAACTTTCCAATTATTTTGATCGCCTTCTATGATAAACTGACCAGAATAATCTCCTAAAACTTTATTACCAACTTTGATTTCATTTACTTTCATCTTACGGATAATAACTGTTCCTGTTCCACCAGGAGCATTTACGCCACCACCGCCACCTCGGCCATTAGTACCAGCAACATTTAAAGCACCACCACCTCCAGCAGTACCAGCTCCGTTCCCAGAACCTCCTCCAGAGTAAGCGTATCCATCTCCACTATAGCATCCGTAAATAGATCCTTCATTAAATTCACAAGTGACTTGTCCTGACCAAGGACCATTATTAGAATAATATTGTCCTGTTCCATTTCCATTGTTTCCATAAGCAGCTCCGCCGCCGTTATAGTTTACAAATCCCCAGCTAACACATCCAGCTTGATCCCATCTTTCAGTACATTCCCAATTGTTGTAATTATATCCACCACCAGAACCACCTGTTCCTCTATGACCAGCACTGCCTCCATTAGCATAATAAGTAACACTATTACTCTTAACATAGGACTGTTCACCACCAGAGCCTATAGAACCACCTCTACCAATTTTTATTGAATATGTAACACCTTTAGGAAAGCTTTGACGACTATATGTAGTAGCATAACCACCAGCACCGCCATTTCCTCCACCTCCACCAACGACAAACACATCAGTTTTAGTAGTATCAACAAATTTTAAATCTCCATCAGTTTTAAATGTGATTTTCCAATTAGAAGAGTCACCACTTACATCAAAGTTTCCACTATATGTAGCAATAACTTTTCCATCAACAATTATATCTCTAGGTATTTTACTTCTCATAATAACTACACCAGTGTAACCATTTTGAAAACAATTTCCACCTGCTCCAGAGTTATTTCCTAATAAACCAGTTCCATTTGTTCCAGGACCAGCATAAGCCATTCCAAGATAATTAGCATCACATCCCCCACCACCTGGAGCATATGCAGCACTATTTCCATCATAACATCCAGAAATTGTACCATTATCAAATTCACATGTAGATTGACCAGACCATGGCTTACCAGATTGACTATATTGGTTCACACCATAGCTATTACCATTACCACCATGAGTAGTAACCCATCCACCTACACACCAATTATCATTCCATTCTTGATTTGGATCACCTTTGCTACAAGTAGTAGAACCCTTATAACCACCATTGTTGCTTCCAGTTCCACCATTACCATTTGTTCCGCCATCTGCATAGTAAACACTTGCATTATCATAATACGATTTACCACCATGATTAGCACTAGTTCCAGCAGCACCTATTTGAATATGTTTTTTAACACCAGCTTCCATCTTTATATTTTTAAACGTAGAAGCATAACCGCCGCCACCTCCGTTGTAGCCACCACCGCCGACAACGAAAAGATCAGTATTAACATCAACATTAAAGGTTAAGTCACCACTAGTTAAATATCTAACTTTCCAATTCTTATATCCATTATCTAATACTTCGCAATCACCAGTATAAGTAAATACATATGGTTCACTACCTCTACTAATATTAGCACACATAAAACTATTTGAAATAGTATCATAGTCAATTACAGTAGATCTATATTGAGCATATAAAGTAATAACACTACCATCAGTACTACTTAAATTTTTAATTATTTGCTCATCAGTATAAGATTTTCCAGTATTATCGCTTTTAGTATTCCAATTATTAAAGAGAAAACCAGGCTTAGCATACTTATTTTTAGCCAATTTAACTTCTTTATCATATTTAACTTTTATATCACTAATTTTGCTACCAGTTCCTCCATTAGCATCAAATTTAATAGTATACTCAATTGGTTTCCATCTTGCATATAACACTAAATCAGCAGTAGCTAAAACTACTTCATTTGATTCAATTTTAATTCCTTCTGTTTTACTTGTATACCAACCTTCAAAAAAATATCCAACTCTACTAGTAGTAGGCAACACTGGATAATTATCTAAATATTTTAAATCATATGATTCACTAACTTCTTCACCACCATTAGCATCAAAAGTCAATTTAATATTTTTAAGATTATATAGTATTCTACATGTAATATCAGTAGTAACATTCTCAAAAGTTAAAACATCATCAACAATCTTACATCCACATGTCTCTATAGTTTCTTTTTGATTAATAACATAACCGCTTTTAACATTTAAATTAAATATAGCATTTTTAGAAAACTCAACAACTTGTGGATTCTTACTTGTTGTTGTAATAGGTTCAATCTCAATTTCATTATGCAAGTCATCATAATCTTTATGTTTACTTACAACTATTTTAACTAAATTATTTTTAGAAATAACCCAAGGATTAGTATAAGTACCTTTTCCAGTAATTCTAGTTCCATTTCTAACATATTCAGTTACTCTAACATTACTATCACTAGACTCACTTAAACTATTAACTCCTTTAAAATTAATAATATTTCTATTATTTCCATTTTTAGTCATTGTCCAATAACCATTAAGTTCATATAACCATGAACTTTCATTATTAGATTCTCTTTTAGACATTAAAAACTCTACTGAATTTAAAAGTCCTCCAGTCTTAAATCCGTCACTACTAGAATCAAAAACATTATATGATGAATTTAATCCATATAATGAACTATCATTAATTATATATTTTGAATAATCGCTTTCAAATCTATTCTCCATATAACTATTAACTACATTTCTAGTATCATTAAAATTTTTAGCACTAACAAAACAAGGAATTGAGACTAATAATATAATAATAAATTTAATTTTATTTTTCATATCATCACCTATTGTGAAAATTATATCATAAAGAAAAAAATAATCAAAGACTAATCTTTGATTATTTCACTTATTTTATCTTTGTATGCTAAATATATTGGAATCTCTAAATCAATTATTTGTCTATTTGTATTATATGCTAAATCATATGTATTATCATGGTCACTTATATGCATTAATATTATAGCTTTTGTATTTTCTCCTACAAACTTTGATAAATAACTTGCACATTCTTCATTAGATAAGTGTCCTTCATCACCTATATTTCTAATTTTAGTCCACTCATCCTTACTACCATTCATTTCCATTTCTACATCATGATTACTTTCAAGCAAATAATATGTTTTATTTAAAAGCCTATTATAATATTTATAATGTATCATACCAGTATCAGTCATATAAACTATAGATACTTTATCATTTTCAAATACATATCCATATCCTTTTTTATCATGAGAAATAGGTATTTTAGTAAATCTTATTCCCATTATTTCACTTAAATTATCTACAAATTCATAATTTTTTATTAAATCTTTTTTGGCATATTCATTAAATGTTTCTTCACCAATATATATTTTAGTATTATAAACTCTATTAAATGAATGAATACTTTTAACATGATCATTATGAGCATGTGTCACTATAATAAAGTCTAATTTATCAGGTTCTTCACCTATATCAAACAATTTATTTTTTATATCATTAAATCCAAGTCCAGCATCAACTAGAAATCTTATTCCATCTAGTTCTATAAAAGTACAATTTCCACTACTGCTACTTGAAAGTACTACAATTTTCATTCTACTACACCTCAAAATCAAACAAACTCAATTGAGAGCTTTCACTCATACCTTTAAATAATCCCATTGTTCTCATTTTATCTATTAGTGTTTGAGATACTTTGCATCTATTTTGGAAATCTTCTACACTAATAAATGGTCTTTTACTAGCTTCTGCTTCAATATTTTTAGCAACAACTTCTCCAAGTCCATCTATTGTTATAAATGGTGGTATTAATGTATTATCATCTTCTACAGTAAATATTGTTCCTTTAGACTTATATAAATCAAATGGAGCAACTTTTATTTTTCTAGCAGCCATTTCAAGAGCAACATTTAAACACTCTTGTACACCACTCTCTTTATTAGTAGCATCATATCCTTTATTTTTAATTTCAATTATTCTTTCTTTAATAGCATCATATCCTTTAATCATAGCTTCTATATCAAAATCAGTTGCTTTTGTTGAAAACCATGAAGCATAGAAATATGCAGGCATGTGTACTTTATACCATGCTATTCTAAACGCACTTGTTACATATGCAGCAGCATGTGCTTTAGGGAACATGTATTTAATTTTTTGACAAGAATCAATAAACCACTCTTCAATACCAGCTTCTTCCATAGTTTCTCTATGTGTTTTCCACGTTTCTGGATCTTTACTAGCTTTTCCTTTACGAACAAATTCCATTATTTTAAATGCTTTAATTGGTTTAACACCATGATACATTAAATAAACCATAATATCATCACGACATCCAATTACATCTTTAAATGGAACTCTAATATTTCCATCTTGATCAGGAGTACATAAATCTCTCGCATTACCAAGCCATACATCAGTACCATGACTTAAACCAGATATTTTAACAAGTTCAGCGAATGTAGTTGGTTTAGTTTCAGCTACCATTCCAATAGTAAATGGAGTACCAAACTCAGGAATGCCAAGTGTACCAGTAGGACACATAATTTGTTCGTTAGTAACTCCTAAAACTTCAGTACTAGTAAATATACTCATAGTATCTTTATCATCAAGTGGTACATCTAAAACATTAGTCTTACTTTGATCTTGTATTTGTCTTAATTGAGTTGGATCAGAGTGACCTAAAATATCAAGTTTTAATAAATTATCTTCTAAAGAATGGTAATCAAAGTGAGTAGTTCTCCATGCAGAAGTTGGATCTTCAGCTGGAAATTGATAAGGCGTAAAGTCAGAAACAGTCATATAATCTGGTACAACAACAATTCCACCAGGGTGTTGACCAGTAGTTCTTTTAACTCCCGTACATCCTTTAGCAAGTCTTTCGATTTCACAACTTCTCTTATCAAATATACCTTTATCTTCAAAATAACCTTTAACAAATCCATATGCAGTCTTATCAGCAACAGTACCAATAGTTCCTGCCCTATAAACATTATCAACTCCAAACAATACTTTAGTATATTCATGAGCACTAGCTTGATTTAAATCAGAAAAGTTAAGATCAATATCTGGAACTTTATCAGCATTAAATCCTAAGAATGTTGCAAATGGCATATCTTGACCATCTTTTTTAAGTTTATGACCACACTTTGGACATAATTTATCTGGTAAGTCAAATCCACTTGAATATGTAGCACCTAACGCTTTACCTTCTTCATCTTCAAATATACTATGTTGACAATTCTCGCATCTATAATGAGCAGGAAGTGGATTAACTTCTGTAATACCCATCATAGTTGCAACAAAACTACTACCAACACTACCTCTTGAACCAACCAAATATCCATCATCATTAGAGTGTTTAACAAGTCTTTGAGCAATTAAGTATATTGGGTCAAATCCTCCACCAATAATACCTCCAAGAGTCTTTTTAACCTTTTTAGCTAGACTCTTTTCATCCATCTCACCATCTTCTTCACTATTCCAATTATCTTTTACATAACCACTAATTATTTCTTTAACTTTATCAGCACCAGCTAATATAGTTTCATGTAAATGATCAAATGTTTGATTTTCTAAATCTTCATCACTGATATTAGGATTTTCATTCTTTAATTTTTGATTCCAATAAGTATAAATTATATCTCCATATAATTCTTTAGAAATTCTCTCTTCAATATTATGTGGAAGAGGATCTCCATACCAACTCTTAGCTTTATCATAAACCAAATCAGTAACCACTCTAGGGCAATCTAAATAACTTTGACCATCATCAGCTTTAACTCTTGGACTAAATGGAATACCTTTTGTATCCATTATAACTTCAAAGAATTCAACCATATCACATATCTTATTAGTATTTTCTACTACTATTCTATATGCAGTCTCTGAATCTAAAAAGTCAAAATCACTAAGCATTTCATTAGTAGTTCTAAAATGTTGTGATGGTATATTTTTAATATCGCTTTTAGCAAGAGGATGTCTTCCTCCACCAGGAACTTTTTGATTAACAATTATTTCTCTATATATTTTATCCTCACGAGTAAAATGGTGTACATCTCCCGTCGCAACAATAATTTTTCCTGCACTTTCTACAGCTTCAACTATTTTCTTAATATGATTTTTAAGTTCAAATATATTTCCAAAATCTCCAGTTTGAAGTAAATGATCATACACTTCTGGTGGTTGAACTTCTACATAATCATAGAAATTAATTATATTAGTTAATTCTTCACCATCTTTATTTCTAGCTTCAATAAATACTTCAGACTCATAACAACCACTACCAATTAATATACCTTCTCTAAGTTCATTTAATTTACTTCTTAATATTCTTGGAGTTTTATATAAATATGTAGTATTGGCAAGAGAAATAATTTTAAATAAGTTTTTAAGCCCAGTTCTATTTAAAGCAATAGCATTAAAATGATATGTTCTACCAAACTTATGTATTTCTTCTTTACTAATAAGTCTTTCCAAATCACTTATTTTTTCATAATTAAGACCATCTAATTTTTTAAGCATTTTATCAAATACAAGAGCAGTTCCTTCAGCATCATAATCAGCTCTATGGTGACTTTCTTCATCAAATGGAACATTATATCTTTTAACTAATGCAGACAAACTATGTCTTGCAAAGCCTTGATCAATAGCTCTTGATAGTTCTAATGTATCAATTACAGTATTAGTTAATTCTTCTAAACCATATTTCTTAATAGACATTTCTAAAAAGTTAATATCAAATTTAGCATTATGAGCTACTAACGGATCATTACCTATCCAACTTAAAAATCTCTTAGTGACATTCTCTTCACTATCACAATCTTTAACCATTTCATCACTAATTTCAGTTAATTCAGTTATTCTATCAGGAATATGTCTAAAAGGATTAATTAATTCATCAAATCTATCTATTATTACTCCTTCTTTAATTTTAACTGCTCCAATTTCAATCATTTGATCTCCAGCCGCAGCATTAAAACCAGTTGTTTCTGTATCAAATACAACATATTCACTTGATATTAATGATTCATCTGTTGGTCTAATAACTATATTAACCATATCTTCTACAAGAGTTAATTCTGTTCCAAATAAACCTTTAAATTTCTTACTTGGATCTTCTTGTTTTTTATTGTATCCATTTATTATTTGATATGCTATTGGAAATGCTTGACAACCATTATGATCAGTTATAGCTACTCCTTTATATCCCATATCAATACACTTACTTACTAATTCACAAGTATGTTTTCCTAAATCAAGTTTAGTAATTCCATCCATTTGACTCATCATAGTATGAGCATGTAATTCTACTCTCTTAACAGGAGCATCATCAACCATTTGAATTTCTTTTCTATCAAAAACTTCAACATCATTAATACCATACTCATAATCATTACTTCTTGTATTAAATTTAACACTACCTCTAAACTTATACCATTTTCCCTCTTTAACATTAGCAAGCAAATAATTAAACTCGTCTACTTCTTTAGTAAATAAATTAGACATAATACTATCAGTATAATCAGTAATCTTAAGAGTAATAATATACCAACCACTTTGAGTACTCTTAGATTCAACGCCAAATACTTTACCAACAATAACAACATTATTTTGATTAGTAACAAGATTCTTAATCTGAGAAACTTCAGTAGCAACTATACTCTTTCCTTTAATAACTTTTTTAGTTTCGGTTTTAACTTCTTCTTTCTTAGTTTCAACTAATAACTCTTGTTTAAATTTCTCACGCTCAACTTCATCTATAACAGCATTAACATCAACATTTTCAAATCCCATATCAGTCATAAATATAATAATCTTTTCTTTTAAAGATTTAATTTTATTAGCTTCAGCACTATTCAAAACAGAAATATTAATAATATTATCACTAAATGTTATTTTATTTCTATCAATACATTCAAGCATTGGACATTTTTTAACTAAAATATCAAAATAATAATTAAAATAATCACCAAAAAAAGATTCACTACCATTAATAGTAAATTTATATCTAACAGAAGAAGCCCCATCTAAATTAAGTCCTTTAACACATAATTCATTAAATACATTTATTGGTACTTCTGTATCTAAATTGATTAATAAAGTCATTCTATTTAACTCTTTATTAAGTCTAACATCCATTACTTTAGCATTAGTAAAGTACTCTTCATAATCTTTATTAAAATCAATTGCATTAAAAAATCTTTCAAGTTTATTATCTTTCATTACTTCACCATAAATCAATTATACAAGCATTAAAAAAATATATCAAGAAATTATTTATTTTATTTTTTCTTTCATTTTATCATATTGATAATACATCTTTTGAACAGAATTTTCCAAAAAATAATAATGAAAAATATAAAAAATAAACACTATCATCATAAGTAAAAAAGCATATACAAATAATGAATTTAATAGAGTTAATATTAAAAATAATATAGCAAACACTCCACTAAACATAGTCACTATTAAATGAACTATTCTTTCATGAGAGAAAAAGTTAATTTTATTTAAATGGTTTTCAATATCATCAATAGTCATTTTTTTATTTAATAACTTATCTGTTTCTTCTAAATAATTAGTTATATATTTTTTCATAATCTTCACCTGTAAATATAATATCAAAAATATAGTTAAAATTATAGTTAAAAAATGTATATTTTGTTATAATAATTTTGGTGAATGAAATGATTTTAAGTTTATGTACAGACGGAAATGTCTTAAAAATAATAAGGTACATTAAAATAATAATTAATACTATATTTATAATCGTACCTATTCTACTTCTTGTTACTGCTTCAATTAGTTATTTAAAAGCTATATCTAATGGTGATAATGACTCTTTAGCTAAAACAAATAAAGCTATGATATCAAAATGTATTGCAGCTGTAATAATATTTTTTATTCCATTAATTACAAAAATGATAGTTAGACTAGCTAGTACTGATGAAAATGACTATATAAGCTGTATAGAAAATGCTACTCCTGATGGAATAAGTAATGCATATGTAATTAATGCAAATGATGCAGTTAGTAAAGTTAAAAAAAGTTATAATATTAATGATTATAATACTGCTAAAGAAGCACTTAGAAATGTAGAAGATGAATTAGAAAAAAGAGCTTTAACTAAAGAATTAGAAAAAGCTAAAAAAATAATAGATTTAAAGCAAAATATTAATAAATTAAAGACAAGTTATTCAGAAGAAAAATATAATGAATATTTAAATAATGTAAATAATTTAGAAGCAAGTGATATTAAAAATGAATTATTAAAATTATTAAATGATATTAATGAAAATAAAAATGTATCATTAAATGTAGAAAGTGGTTTTAAAGAATTTAATGGTATTGGATCAGTTGGAAAATATACTTTATATACACCAACTAATGCAAAAGAAAATATGCCTCTAATAATAGTTATGCCTGCCAAATATGATGAATACAATACAGCAGTAAATGTCATAAAAGGTATAAAAAAAGATATAAATGATACTTTTATAGCTATTGTTAAACCAAACGGTAACTATAGTAATACAGTATATAAAGATATAGTAAACGTTTCAAATTCACTAGTAGATAAATATAAAATTAATAATAAAAGAATAAGTGTTACTGGATTTAGTTCTAGTGGTAGTTATGTATTTAATTTAGTAGTTAATAATCAAAATTATTTCTCTGCTATCCTAGCATTAAGTTCAGGACTTAGTACAGATAGTCCAACTATCCAAAATAACTTATCTTATTTAAAAAGTTTACCAATTAAAGGTTATGGAGAAAACGGTGGACAATATGATGCTAATGGTAAAAAATGTAGTGGATACACAACTTGGTCTCCATCAACTATCATGACTGGTACATTTAAAATTTTGGGTAAAGAAAATAATTTCACTAACCTAGGAAAAATGTGTCATTCAGAAGTTAGAAATTATGTATTTAATTTAGATAATAACAATAATAATAAACCCGACGTAATCGAATGGATGATTAGTCAAAAAAGAGGGTAAAATAAATGATATTAAGTTTATGTTCAGATGCAAATGTATTAAAAATATTAAGATATATTAAAATAGTAATAAATATCATATTTTTAATTATACCTATTCTACTTCTTGTTACTGCTTCAATTAGCTATTTAAAAGCAATATCAAATGCAGATAAAGATGGAATAGCTAAAACAAATAAAGCAATGATATCAAAATGTATCGCAGCTGTAATTATATTCTTTATTCCACTAATTACTAAAATGATAGTTAAACTTGCTAGTACTGATGAAAACGATTATATTAGTTGCATAGAAAATGCTACTCCTGAAGGAATAAGTAATGCATACGTTAAAAATGCAAATGATACAGTCAAGAAAGTAAAAACAAGTTATGATATAAATGACTATAATAAAGCAAAAGATACTATTGGAAATATAGATGATGAATTAGAAAAAAGAGCTTTAACAAAAGAACTAGAAGATGCTAAAGTAATAATAGATTTAAAACAAAATATTAATGATTTAAAAACTAATTATTCAGAAGAAAAATATAACAAGTATTTAAATGAAGTAAATAATTTAGATGCAAGTGATATCAAAACAGAATTATTAAATACTCTTTATAACATAAAGAATTCAAAATAAAAAACGCATTTAGCGTTTTTTTATTTAGTTAATATTTTTCATTTGTGGGAATAGAACTACATCTCTAATAGATGGTTGATTAAACATAATCATCATTAGTCTATCAATTCCAAATCCTAAACCAGATATTGGAGGCATTCCAGTTTCCATAGCTCCTAAGAATCCTTCATCCATATCCATAGTTTCATCATCACCTTGAGCTTTAGCTTTTAATTGATCTTCAAAAGCTTCTCTTTGAGTAATTGGATTAACAAGTTCAGAGAATGCTTTACATAATTCTGTACCTGCAGCAACTACTTGGAACACATCTACTCTTCTACTATCTTCATCATTTCTACGAGCAAGTGGAATTAACACAGCAGGATAATTATAAATAATAGTAGGTTCATAAATATCAGCTCTAATTTTCTTCTTATAAACAAAATCAATAATTTGACTTAAAGACTTATAATCATTCAATTCTTCATAACTAAATAGTCCTTTATCAACTATAACTTTCTTTAATTCTTCTGGTTCTTCAATACTTAAGAAATCACAACCAAGAATTTCTTTCATAGTAGTAGCATAATCAATTCTAGGCCATTTTTCTTTTCCAAAATCTAATGTTTTACCTTGATATTCAATAGTAGTAGTACCAACTATTTCAGTAAGTAAATTCTTAATAAAGTTCTTATAGAATACAATTGTATCTTCAAAATTCCAATAAGCCACATACCATTCAACTTGAGTAAACTCTTGTAAATGTTCTGTATCCATACCTTCATTTCTAAAACATTTAGCTAATTCATAAACTCTATCAAATCCACCAGCAATACATTGTTTTAAATATGTTTCTGGAGCAATTCTTAAATTACAATCCATATCAAGAGCATTATGATGAGTATAAAATGGTTTAGCACTAGCTCCACTAACAGCATTTTGTAATATTGGAGTTTCAACTTCTAAAAAACCATTTTCACCTAAATATCTATGAATAAAAGCATATAATTTACTTCTTCCTAAAAATACACGTCTACTCTCTTCATTAATAATTAAATCAGTTGGTCTATTTCTATATTTAAGTTCAATATCAGTTAATCCATGAAATTTCTCTGGAAGTGGTTTTAAAGCTTTTCCTAAAAATTCAAAACTATGTACTCTTAAAGTCTTTTCACCAGTTTGAGTAGTAAATATTTCTCCTCTAGCACCAATAAAATCTCCAGTATCAATTAGTTTCTTAAAGAATGCATATCTTTCTTCACCAACAGTATCAATTTTAATTTCTAACTGCATATCTGCTTCTAAATCACGGATTCTAACAAAACTTAATTTACCCATCTTTCTCATAAATATAATTCTACCAGCTATATTTACATCAGTTGTGCCATCTTCTAAATTTCTTGCTTCTTTTAAAGTATGAGTTCTATCAAATCTGTCTGGATAAGGATTACAATAATTTCTTATTTCTTCTAACTTATCTCTTCTTACTTGTTCTTGTTCGCTTAATTGTCTTTCCATCTTTTCTTCTCCTTTATTTTCTAGATCTTGTACTCATATTATTTCTTTTTACATAACTCATAAAATCATCTAAAAATTCATAATATTCATCTTGACCATATACATCATACATATCACATATAACATCTAAAGCACTTGAACCCATCGTACCAGTTACTTGAGATTGTACTGGATCAAGTTTAACTATCACTGAAGTAGAAAGTAAATATTCCATATATTTATTAGCTTTCATTTTAACTCTAATATCTTCATAATCACACTTTTTAGTTCCTTCATAATTATCATAAAAGAAATCTATTTGACTATATGATTGGCTAACTTTAATATATGATCTTATTCTTTTATTAATTTCTTCTAAAATACTTCCTTCATAAGAAATCATTTCACTTTCAATAACATATTTTGGAACATTTACTTCTTCTTTTCCTTCTACTTTACTTGATTTAGTGATATATAATTGATCAAATGGTGTTACTTCACTTATATCTATTTTTTTCATTTAAATTCCCCCTTACATTTTTCTTGAAAACCCAAATTCATGTTCATTTACATAATTAATAAATTTATCTAAATACGTAAAACCTATATCTGGATTTTCACTTTTAAATTTTTCATATATTTTTACTATTATTGCTAACGCATTATCTTTTGTTTTTTCAAGAACAAGTTCAAAGTTATTTGGTTCAACAAACATACTATTATTTCTATTGATTAAAGATTCAGCTAAACTCTTACATTCAATTCTATATGACACGTCCCTCATCTCAATATTGAATTTTTCATCAAAAGACATATCTATTTTAAGTAAAACACAACTCTTTAAACATGAAGCCAAATAACTATAAGACTCAGATAAAATACTTGAATCAAATACTGAATTAGCTCTATGAAGGCTTCTATATTCTTCAACTATTTCTAAATATTCTCCAGCTTTAAATCCACCTTTTTTAAGTAAAAATTTATCCATTCCAATATCAAATGATATTGTTTTAATTTGTTGATCTAATGAATACAACAAATCATATACAGAACTAGTTATAAATTCTTTAGAACTAAAATCAGTTAAATAAAATCCATTCTTAAAGAAACTATCTAATTTTCTTTTCTCACAAACATATAAACTGTCATTATCATTAATTCCATTTAATTCTATTGTATTCATTAAATCACTCCCCCTAACTTAATATTATTAATCTCTAATTTTAATATGTGTCTCTCTTAATTGTTGTTCAAATACTTCATTAGGACATCCCATTAATGCATCACTACCATTAGCAGCCATTGGGAAAGCAACCATTTCACGAATATTATCTTCATCTTTTAATAACATAAGCATTCTATCAATACCAGGAGCCATTCCAGCATGAGGTGGAGCTCCAAATTGAAATGCTTGATATAAAGATGGGAACTTACTCTCAACTACTTTTTCATCATATCCAGCTATTTCAAAAGCTTTCTTTAATATAGTAGGATTATAGTTTCTCTCTCCTCCACTAGCCATTTCTAAACCATTACATACAAAGTCATATTGGCAAGCAACAATGTCACCAGGATTCATATTTAATAAAGAATCCATTCCTCCATTTGGCATACTAAATGGGTTGTGTGTGAAATCCCATTTATTATCTTCTTCATTCCATTCATAAAAAGGAAAATCACAAATAATACAAAATTCATATCTACTCTTATCAACTAAATTTAATTCATTAGCTATTCTAAGTCTTAAATTACCACATAATTTATCAAACTTTTCACTCTTTTGACCACATACAATAAATAGAACATTACCAGCTTTTAAATCAAATTTTTCTTTTAAACTATTTATTTCTTCTTCACTAAATAGTTTATACATTGAACCAGCTATTTCTTCATTCTCATTTACTTTAATAAATCCAAGTGAAGAAGCTCCAAGTCCTTTATATTCTTCTTCTAGTTTTTTATACCAAGAATTAGATTTATCAGAACTTTCTACTTTCATAGCCTTAACTTCTTTATCTTTAAACACTACGCTTTCATTCTTTTCTAATAATGATGTAATATTTTCAATAACAAAAGGTATTCTTAAATCTGGTTTATCGCTACCATACTTTTCCATTGCTTCTTTAAATGGAATTCTTCTAAATGGTACTGGAGAAACTTCTTTATTTCCAAATTTCTTAAATACATCATAAAATACTCTTTGTCCTACTTCAAATACATCTTCTTGAGTAGCAAAACTCATTTCAAAGTCTAATTGATAAAAATCACCATAAAGTCTATCACTTCTAGGATCTTCATCTCTAAAACAAGGAGCTATTTGAAAATATCTATCAAATCCACTACACATTAATAATTGTTTAAATATTTGTGGTGCTTGAGGTAATGCATAAAATTTACCCTTAAATTTTCTACTAGGAACAATAAAATCACGTGCTCCCTCCGGACTACTAGCTGTTAAAATAGGAGTTTGTATTTCAGTAAACTTCATATCTTTCATAGTAGCTCTAATAAAATCTAATACATTTGTTCTAAATACAATACCATCATGAACTTCCTTATTCCTTAAGTCTAAATATCTATATTTAAGTCTAGTTTCTTCACTACTAGTCTTAGAAGATTTAATTTCAAATGGTAATGTTTTATAAACATCGCCTAATACTTCTAATGTTTTAATTTCAACTTCGATTTCACCAGTTTTCATATTCTTATTAATCATATCATCAGTTCTTTTCTTAACAAGACCTGTCATAGTAATAGTACTCTCACGATTTAATTTAGAATATTTAACATCATCAGTTATTAATTGAACTAATCCTGTTTCATCTCTTAAAGTAATAAAAACTAAACTACCTAAATTTCTAACATCTTGTACCCAACCAGCTAATCTTAATTCCTTTCCAACATATTCACTTGTTACTTCGGCGCAATGTACATCTCTGTATCTATTAGCCATATAAATCACCTTCCTATAAATAAAAAAATCTATTCGTAAGCGCGTAAATAATTACGCTGTGCCATCTTACTTCATAGATTTTTAATTCTACCTTTAATTCTTTAACGCAGAAATACGATTAAGCTCCAAGATTTGTCACGTTTTCTTTTTTCGCTATTTATCTATTATTAGTTTCCACCAACCACTAACTCTCTATAAAGGAAAATAAATAACTACTCTTCTCTTCATCACTTATGAGAAGATTATAGTATTTTATTTCAAATTTGTCAATTATTTTTTATTTTTATACTCCATAACTAATTTATAAGCATTTTCTTCATCAAGTAACGTTCCACTCTCTACATCATAAACTGGAACTTCATAATTATATTTAGAAAGTAACTTATTAACTTCTTCTAATTCTTTTCTTAATCTTTTAAATAAAATAGTTTTATTACTAAATAAAGAATCATCTAAATAATACCTAGTCGGAAAAGTAACTAAAGTCATTTTATCCATACTAACCATATCTTTTACTTGAATCTCATCTGGTAAATCACTATATCTTTGACTAATAGAACTACCAAGCATTCTCATAAATTCATGACCATCAACAATTGTTCCAATCGGATCTATTATAATTGGTTCTATAGCATCCAAACTTTCCTTAGGAAAACCTACTGCTAAAGAATTTTTAATATATTGATGATATCCATTATACATTGGAGAATTACATAAATCTCTTAATGTATAATCACATAAAGATATGTAATCAAGCCCAGCAAAACCTCTAGAAGAAGTTTTGCCTTGCATTCTCCTAGATAATAAATATCCACTATCAAGTATTTCTTCAAGTACTTTTCTTTGATCTTCAGGTACATATAAGTAATGAGGATTACCTATATCATGCAAGTAAACATGCTCATTCATGACATTTCCTCCCTATAAATAATTATGCATTCTTTAATTTATTTATGTAATTATTAACTTTTTTATACCATGTTTTATCTTCAGCATAATATGGATTAATACTTTCTGGTATAACCTTACCTTTAGAATAATATTTATTTAATTTGTTAATAGCAAATTTAATACCCTCATCTATAGTACTAAACTTTCTATAACTTCCTCCATTACATGAAGGAGTCCCTTTATTACCACCAACATTATTACATACTCTAGTAAGATAACTACATCCCCAATAACAACCAGTTTCTTGAAGCATAACTGCTGTTGCTAAATAAGGATCCATACCAACTTCCATAGAATACTCTACAATAAATTCACCTTTATCTTTTAAAGTAGATTTTAAGTATTTATTTAGTTTATTTGCTATATCATGAATATTTTCACCATTATAATATTGCTTACTTTGAAAATCCTCATAATCACTCTTAAAATCAATTAAAGATAAACTAATTTGATTATCTAAATAATCATGATTTACTAATTCATTATTACTATTATTAAATATAGAATTAAATAAACCTAATATTAATAACATTTTTATCATATAAAATTATCTACTCCTAATTAAAAATGAGTATTTACTATTATAACACAAATACTCATTTAAATCAAATTAGGCTACTTTTTCAAAGTTTGTTCCTTATCAATACCTAAATATTTACATAAGAAATACTTATAATAAGGATTACTTATATCATTAATATTAATTTCAGTTTTCTTTAATAATTCATCTTCATAAAAAGTCATATATTCATTTATTTCACCATTATTTTCAGATATAGCAACAATAAAATCATCTTTATCTTTAAATGTAATATGAACTTCTTCTGGTCTACTTAATTTAAAACTAAAGTTAAAGTCTCCATCTTCATATGTAAACCCATCAGTACTTTCAACTGTATTTTCAGAGAAAGAATATGATAGTTCTTGAAATTTAGACTCAAATTCTCTTAACTTTTCACAAGATTCCATTATATCTTTTTTACATCTATAAATAGTTTTATTAATATTTGGTACATTAGAAAATAAATCTTTATATAAATCATACATCATATTTTCATGTATAACTAAAGAATAAGTAACTCCAAATTCACTAAAATTTATAGCAACTCTAGGTCCACTAATAGAATTATAAAAATCAATACTATTTATTTTAGGTAAATTTCTATTTCTACTAAATATTCTTCTAATTCTCTTTCTTTTCTTTTCAAAAAAGTCATTATATGAACTCAAAGATTCTTTAATTGAAGATTTTAAATCATATAAACTAGCAGTATCACCACTAGACTTAACTTCTTTTTGACCAAATTTAGTATAAAGTTTAGTTTTAACTCTATAAAATTCATCACTATTCATATATTCACCCCACTTGATTATTTATTATAACAAAATATATTTATAACGCAACTATTTTAATAGTGAATGTCCACTCATTTCTTCTGGAGCTTTAATATTCATTATTTCTAATATAGTTGGAGCTATATCACTTAATTTACCATCATTTAACGAATAATTATTATCACATATTATAAATGGTACTTGATTAGTAGTATGACTAGTAACAGGTTCATTATTATCATCTAACATATATTCACAATTACCATGATCAGCAGTTATTATTAAAAGCCCACCTTTTTCTAATACTTTGTCATGTAGTTTTTGAACACAACCATCTAAATACTCAAGTCCTTCAATAGTAGCTGGAATATTACCAGTATGTCCAAGCATATCACCATTAGCATAATTAAGAATTACAACATCATGTATATCTTTATCAATTTCATTAAGTAATTTTTCAGTAATTTCTGGAGCACTCATTTTAGGTGTTAAATCATATGTAGCAACTTTTTGACTAGGACAAAGTATTCTAGTACATCCTTTTAAATCTCTTTCAATTCCACCATCGAAGAAATATGTAACATGAGCATATTTTTCAGTTTCAGCTATTCTTAACTGAGTTTTATTATTTTGTTCAAGTACAACTCCAAGAGGAAAATCAACTTTTTGATTTTTAAATGCATTCTTACAAATAACTTCATCACTAACACTCATAAGAGTTGTTACATCTAAATTTAAACATTCTCTTTCAAATCCACTAAAGTTTGGATTACTAAATGCACTAAATAATTCTCTTAATCTATCTGGTCTAAAATTAAATGCAATTAGCACATCTCCCTTTTTAATAAGACCATTTTCATCTATTATAACTGGTTCAATAAATTCATCAGTTACACCTTTATCATAACTATCTAAAATGGCTTTTTCAAAGCTTTCACATCTAGGTGCTTCTCCATATACTAAAGCTCTATATGATTTTTCAATTCTATCCCATCTATTATCTCTATCCATACTATAGTATCTTCCAGAAACACTAGCTATAGTACCAATGCCAACTTCATCTAACTTTTTTTGAAGTCTTCTAAAAAACTCTATTCCAGATTTAGGATTAGTATCTCTTCCATCACTAAAACCATGAATATATAATTTTTTAACTCCTCTAGAAGCAGCTAAATCTATTATTGCAAATAAATGACTAAATAGTGAATGAACACCAGCATCACTAACAAGACCAAGTAAATGTAATGCAGAATCATTTTGAAGAGCCCTATCAATAGCCCCATTTAAATTCTCATTCTTAAAGAAAGTTCCTTCTTCAATCTCTTTATTTATTTGTCTTGATGGTTGATAAACAATCTTACCAGCACCAATATTCATATGTCCTACTTCACTATTTCCCATAATACCAGCAAGTAAACCTACAGCTTCTCCACTAGCATCTAATCTACTATTAGGATACTTAGTAAATAAAGAATCAATAAATGGTGTATTAGCTTGTTTAAAAGCATTACCATGTATCTCATCCCTTAATCCTACTCCATCTAATATTGCTAAAACAATTGGTTTCTTCATCTTAATCATTCCCTTCATACATACTAACTAGTTTATTACCAATTTCATATCCCTTTTTATAAAACTCTAATGGACTAATATTTAAATAATTATTCCTATAACATAATTCAAGTATCATATCTCCACTATAATTTGCTATCTTTAATCCTTCTATAACTTTATTATATTCCAAATTTCCATCAAATGGTATCAAATGTTCATCACTTTCACCAAAATTATCATGAATATGAACACAAAATATTCTATTCTTAAACTTATGAAAATCAAACTCATCCTTAAAATGACAATGATAATGACCACTATCAAAACAAACACCCACATTTGAATAAGTAATATTTGATAATATAAATTCTAAATATCCTTTTAACTTAGTATTCTCAAATGCAACTTTAACTCCTTTTTCTCTTGCATATTCACATATAGTTTTAAATCTTTCAAGACCTATAGAAGTCATATTAATATATTCACTTCCTCCAACTAAATGCATTACTACCATTGGAATATTATTTAAAGAACACTCATCTATATTTCTTAAATATTTTTTAACTAAAGCTTCTCCTTCTTCACTATCATTCCATATTTCATTAAGACCTTTATATCCTAAATGAGCAAATGTAACATTAAGACCTAACTTTCTAATATATTTAAGTTGTTCTTCTTGACTAATATCAAGTTCTTTATCATACCATTGAATAAATACATCTCTAAAACCACTATTATAAATAGAATCTATTGTTTCAATGGGATTAATATTTTTATTATCATTATTTACACATACACATAATCTCATAACCCTATGCCAACTCTATTATTACAAGATAATTCAAATAAGAACATTTCATAATAGTTTTCACCACTAGGGTTCAATATAGGATCGTCTGTTAATTTCTTAGCTGTATCAGTTAATGAAATTAAATATCTAATGTCATAATCATCAACAAATGCACTATAATTACATATATTTTTAATTAACTCCATACTTTCAAGAGTCTTTTTACTATAATGACTTTCACCAGTTATAGCAAACTTCTTATTATATACATTTCTAAGTCTATTTAATACTTCACATGAAGCAGTATATTCTTTATTTAAAGCTTCCATTCCATTTAAATATTCACTATCAGCTAAAGATCTAACTCCAATCTTTTTTAATAAATTGTCATATTCTTCTCTATTACTAATTCTATTTGGAATAATATATTCATCAATAAAGTTTAAAACAGTTATTTTACTACCATTATTAAATAAGTAAAATCCACATTCAGGAACTAAAGATTTTAAGAAATCTAATCCTTCAATATGATACATATTAAAATAATCTTCAACTTTCATTCCATAACTATTCTTTTTCTCAATAACTTTTATCATTCCTCTTGTGTTATACACATGTCTTCCATGAGCAGCCATCACACGAGCTATTCTTCTATCTTCAATAGCTTTTTTCTTTCTTTCTAATTCACTACTAGAGTACATTGCTAATTGATTAAATAGTGATACAACATCTTTAGTTTCAAATTCACTAGTTTGAGTCAAAAACTCCATAGACTCCATCTTAGATAATCTATATAAAAATATATCATAAAACATTTCATGAATAGAATTAATCGCAAACTTTTTATTATTATCATCAATATTCATAGATGAAACTTTATTAACTTGGCTATTCATTTCATCATAAAGTTGTACTAAAGTTTTAGGAGTATCATTTTTATTATATTCATAACATAACATAGGATAATCACTTACATTAGGTATTATATGACCATTTATTATATCCCAATCACATAAACCATTTATATATTCACTTCCATTATGCATTTCATACTTTTGATGACCAGCATATATATAATAAGGTTCAATAAAATTAGCACCATTTATAACATTCAAATTATGTAAAGATTCAATATTTATTAAAGTTCTCAAACTCCTATCAGCATACTCATCCGCATCAAGTTCAAAATAACATAAATCATGATTCAAAGAATAATCATCATAATCAACAACTCTAACTTTAGTTAATTCCATATTATATTTAGATGGAACATTAGTATAAACTGCTTTATTTTGTAAATAATGTCTAAACTCATGAAATATACAATATATAAAAAGATTAATTGTTTTCTCACGAATACTTTCTTCTTCACTATAAAATCTCTTAAATCTTCTAGTAGTGGTATTAAATAGAAATTTATGTGTTATGCTAGAAGCCTCAGATAATAATCTAGTTTGAGAAACATACATAGCTTCATATGAATCAACTTCTTCATCACTATATTCTATTTCTAACTTATCATCAAAATTATTGCTTTCTTTTAAACCATTAATTATATTAAAAACAAACATCTTAAACTTAGGAAGTCTATCATCACTAAGAGGTGCTTCTTTCATAAATTCAACAAATTCTAAAACAGTTTTTTTAACTTTTTCACTCATATTATCTACCCTACAATAATTATATCATTTATCACTTAAAAAGCAAGATTACTCTTGCTTCTATTATTAATCTTTTTGTTTCTTTCCATTACAATCAACTTCAAGATTCTTATGTTTTATTACTACATTATTCACATCAATCTCAACTATATTATTACTCTTAATTTCAACTTCAAATTGATTATTATAAGCATAAAACTCAGTCATATTTCCTTCTGTATCAAAAGATATAAAATAATTAACATTATGAACTGAATCATCAAAAGAACTACATGCTTCACCTTTAATTCTTCCATAAGTTAATGTATTACTATTTTTAGCATGATAACTTATAGCTTCTTCATAAATTGTATTAATAGATGACTTAAAAGTTTCAGCCTCAATAGAATATTTAGCAGAAATACATTTATTATTTAAATAATAATATATAATCGCAGACAATGATAAAATCAACATAGCTGCTATTATCAAATCTTGTCTTCTTAAATCCATTTTACCTCTCCATATTTTTATTTCTTCCCATCACAACCAATAATTAAATCTTTATATTTAACTACATCTTTTAAATCATTAATACTTATATTTTCACTTTTAATTTCTATCTCATATTCATTATCATAAGCATAAAACTCTGTCATATTTCCTTCTGTATCAAATGAAATAAAATAATTAACATTAGAAACAGAATCTTCAAAAGAATTACATGACTTACCATCAATTCTTCCATAAGTTAATTCTTCTTTATTATCATTATGATAATTTTTAACTTCTTTATAAATAATATTAATTGATGACTTAAAAGTTTCTTCTTCACTAGTACAAAAACTACCAAATACACAGTTTCTATACATAACATACAAACATACACATAGTAACAATACTATTGCTACTACAATTACCACTACTTTATTTTTCATTAATACCTCTCAATATAACTTGTTACTAATTTACCATTACCATCATTCATTTCTATTTCTGCAACATTATAAATTTCATTATCACTGGAACTATAATATTTTATATCAGATATAATTTTATAATCATCAGAAATGTCTAACTTAATTTTATTTAACAATCTTCTTTCAACTGTAATATTATTTACATCTATTTTTTGAAGCTTACTTTGCACTTCATTTTTAACTTGAGCAACAGTTTTACCTTTCATATTATCAACAATTCTATTTAATTCAGAATCATTATCCATAACAACAGTGTACCCTAAATCAGTTCTAACATCATTGATATATAATACATAATCATAATATTTTTCGTGAACACCATTAATCTCTAATTTGAAATTATTTAAATCAACAGAATTATTTAAATAACTATCTAAATACATATTTACATCTTTTAAATCAATATTTTTTATATTTGTAACTTCATTTTGTAAAGCATCACTAATTAACATATTGCTAGCAGAATTATTATTTAAAAAATACCACGGATTTTTATTGAAAATTCCATGTAATGCATAATTTTTTACAGTATTACTAAGATATATATGATTACTGGCTGACTTAGCAGCATTTAAAACAGAAGTGCTTTTATCCTTAATTATTTCATTAAATCTACTATTCCAATTTTTGTAAGACGCTATATTTAAATCAGTTTTCCATCCCATGGTAATTTTAGCACCATTAGCTTGTGTTAATTCTGTTATATTGTATTCTGCTCCAGGTAATGCAGTATTACAACCAGCAAATGTAACAAAAGCTGATTTACTATTATTAAAGCTTCTTATCCCAACACTTGGAGAATCAGTTAATTTACTATAATCAATCGTAACATTATTATCAAATGACATAGCCATTCTGTTAGCATGTCCAACTAAATATATAATGCCACTTTCTAAATATTTAGTTCCATTACTATGACTGCTGATTATATTAGTAGCATTTGTAGAATTCAACTTTTTAGTTGTTAAACCCATTGTCACATATGTACCATAAGAATTATTGGAATGGTCAACACCAGAAGTACCATCAGAATATTTAACACCAACACTAAGAGCAGTTTTATTATTATATGGCGTAGCAGCCAAAATCTTTTCACTATTACAGAACAATAATAAAATTGTTCCAAAAAATACTAAACTTTTTTTCATCAAACAACATTTTCCTTTCAATATTTTGACTCATATTTCAAAGTCTTTGTTCAAACACCAAGTATAATCAAATAAATAACATTCTAATAAGCAATACATCACGCTCCTTAAAATAATAGTCTTTAAGGCTATCACTAATATAGACTAATAATAGCAAATAATATTGTCGATGTGTAGTAGAAATGTACAAAATATCAATTTTTTGTCATAAAAAAAACATTACATAAAAGTAATGATTATTTTTTTATATCATATCTCACATACTCACTATTATTTTCTCTAATTAAACATCCAAATTTACCAATTATTTTAATTTCACTTTCAAGTGGTAAAAACACTAAATCTTTTGTTTTATTACTATCAGCATTTTCGCTCAAAGAAGCAGTAATATGTGGCACTTTTAAACTACCATCAATATCATAATTAATAAAGTATTTTTCTAATTCTTTTGGTAACTCTATTTCAAATCCACTATTATTAGAATCACTTCCATAACCAATTAATTTAATTTCAAATTCACGGCCAAAAAGATCATAAAAGATTTCTTCTTCACTTGGTTTATATTTAAAAGTACAATGTAACACTTTATATATTTTAGGTAATTTATTCTTTTCTAAACTTCTTATTAATTCATTATCTCTAAAAAACAATCCTTCATATACAATCATAATAACCTCAATCAACAAGTTCTGAGTCTTGAATCATAACTGCATCTTTAAGACCTTTATGAACTACTTTCAAAACAACATTATCATCATCTATTAGTACAATCTTTTTATTAGTACTAAAACTTTCTAAAAATTCTAATTTTAATTGAGCAGAAGTTTTACCAGGATTAGATTCTTTAGATATAATATGTCTATTACCTTTACTAGCATAATCAACATATTTATCTAACCAACTATTCTTTTCTTCAATTTGAGAATCATTATTACATACAGATAATATATGTACTTCTATTCTTTCATTTAAAACTTCTCTTATTTTATTGATATTACTATTAAGTGGTCTTTTCATACCAAAATTGTATGGTTTACCAAAATCATATGAAGCGAGTACTCCATCCATATCAATAAATAAAACTATATCATTTTCTTTTAATATATTATTAATAACTCTTTTAAAATGCATACCATTCACCTACATAAATTATAACAAACCACCACAGATTTTAAAAGACTAAAAAGTGAGTAAATAATTACTCACTTAATATTATAACTTATCAACAGTATCAATGCCTAATATAGATAAAGATGACTTTAATACTTTATTAATAGCACTTAATAATCTAAGTCTAGATGATTTAAGAACTTCATCTTCTTCATTAGAAATATTAATTTGTTCATAAAACTTAGAAAATAATTGTGTTAAATTAAATATATATTTAGTTAATTTAGCAGGTTCATAACTATGAAGTAAATCATCAACTACACCTGGGAAATAAGAAAGTTCTTTAATAATTTTATCTTCTATTTCATTATTAAACTTAACTGTTTCAGTATTAGTAATTTGATTATTTCTTAAAATAGAATTAATTCTAGCAACACTATATAAAATATACATACCACTTTCACCATTGAAACTAGTAGCATTTTGTAAATTAAAGTTAACTATTTTCTTCTTAGATACATTTAACATAGTAAATTTAATACAAGCATTACATAATATATTTAATTTATCTTCATCAATCTTAGTATTTCTCTTTTCAAATTCATTAGTTAATGTACTTTTAACAGCTTTCATAAAATCACTAACTAATACAACAGTACCTTCAGAAGTACTCATTTTATCTCCATCTAAAAGTACATAAGAATAACTAATTAATTTAGGAGCAGTATATCCTAAAATATCCATAACAGCACTTATTTGTTGCATATAAACTTCTTGGTCTTCACCTAAAACAATAAAGTTATTTTTATTATTCATAGTAATTTTATCAATAGTATAAGCAATATCTTTAATTGGATATAAAGATGTTTTATTAGAACGAGTTAATACTAAAACAGGTTCTTTAGTAGGAATATTATAATCACTTAAATCTACATAATATCTACCAAGTTCATCTTCTTTTAATTTACCTTTTTCATCTAACTTATTTAAGATATTTTTAAGATACTTATTATAAACATAATCAGATTCATGAGTAAATACATCAAAATGAATATTTAATTCATCAAATATCTTCATTTGACCTTCTACACACTTATCAGTAATCTTCTTAAACTTTTGAATCATTTCATCATCGCCATTTTCAACTGCTTCTAAATAATCAAAAGCTTGCTTTTCAAGACTATCATCTTTCTTAGCATCATTACTAATCTTAACATAAACATCTAATATAGAACTAAAATCATCATTAGAAAGACCATACTTTTCAATACCAATAACTAAAAGAGCAATCTTTTTACCTAAATCATTAATAAAATAATGTCTTTGTACTTTATAACCAGTAAATCTATATAAATTACTCATAAAGTCACCAATCAAACTATTTCTAACTCTTCCTATATGTGGTTCTGCATTAGGATTAATAGATGTATGTTCAATTAATAATTCTTCATTATGTCCTTGATTTAATGATCCATAATTATCATTCTTTTCAATAGTATTAATTATCATATTAGAGAATTTATCATAATTTAAATAAAAATTAACATAAGGACCCATTATTTTAATTTCACTAAAGTATCCTTCTTCATCATTAAAATTCTCTTTAACTAAATTAGCTATTTCAATAGGATTGTTATGGTTTTCATCTTTTAATGATACACATTGTATACTATAATCTCCCATTCCATCTTTAGGTGGTATTTCTACTTTAATTGGATTTTTTGTGTTTAATAATTCTTTTATTTTTCCTGCTATATAATCTTTCATATTTTCCTCCTAAATAAAAAATTCTATAACTCAAGGGTGAATTAATCCACGGTACCACCTTGATTCATAGAATTCTATGCACTTTATTCTTTAACGCAGATATACGTCTAAACTAGAAAGCTCTTTTCATATTAATATTATTATTGTTTTTCACTAACCAACAACTCACTGTAATAAGAGATTAATATTACTTTTCTCCCCTTCGTTCGATGAACATATTTTAACACATGTAAACAAAATAATCAAGATATTTTATTTTTATAATAATTATTATATAATTTATCTAGGTGATATCATGAATTTTAATTTAAATTTCAATAATAATTTTAATGGTAATAATTTTAATAGAGGTAATAATAATCCTCCTAAATTCAATCAAAGTGGTTATAAGTTAAATTATCAAACTCCTACTGATCAAGTAAAACCTAAAAATCAATATACAAGTGTTGATGGTAGAAAGTATGATAATTATGAAAATGTAAGAATAGCTAACCAACAATTTATTAAAGAAATGAACAAAAAGCGTAATTAATACGCTTTTTTTCTTAACATTATAACACTACCATCATCTTGTTTTTTCATTCTTCTTTTGACTACTATGTCTTTACTTACTTTGCATAGTGTATCATCTTTAACTTCAAATGTAATTGGATTTAAAAAATATCCTAAAAATTCACTATCAAGTTCTCCAGCTATATAGAATGTTTTAGTACATCTAGTTTTAAAGTCATCAGCAAATACAATAATATCTCCTACACTAGCTTCTCCATTTACTAAATCATAAAATTCTTTTTTATCAGCTTCTTCTACTCCTTCATTAAAGTATAATCCAGAATGAATAAATTCAAGTACTCTATCTAGTTCATTATCTTTTAATTTATCACAAACACTATATACATTATCAGTAGTTGTATTACAATATGAATTAATAACATATCTTTCATATCTACTATTAGGATAATCTTGCAAAAATAAAGCATATCTATATCTATTATATACATGAGTTATAGGAGACACATATAATTTATTACCTTCAACTCTCCAAACTAAATATGGTCTTTTATAGTCTTTAGCATCTTTACCTATATATCTGCATTCTAATTGTTCTGCATTTTTAATATATATAATATGTCCTGGTTCTATTCTTTTACCACTTTGAGTAAAGTAATCATATCCCATTTCAATAAAACTTCCTTTAAATGCATTATTTTTAATTGCTTTCATCAAATGATAACACTTTTTAGCATATTCGCTATCAGGATAATAATGATATATATATTTTATATATTGTTTAGCTTCATATATTTCACCTTTAAATAAATATATCTTAGCAAGTAAATAAAATCTTCTAGGAGATAATAATTTAACATCACTTAATATTCTTAAAGCATCTTCACATTTACCACAATAATAGTAATTAAAAGCAAGTTCAATTTTATCTTCATCTTTTCTACAGAAACCTTCTAATTTATTTAATGCCTCATATCCTTCTTTATATCTATGTAATTGTATTAAACTACCAGCATATCTACATATAGTAGTAAAATCCATATTAAAACAATCATGCATATTTTCACTAAATAAATCTAAATATTCTTGATATTGTCCATCAATATATAATCTATTTAATTCTTTATGTAACATATTACCCCTTCTTTCGAGGCATATATTATACCATAAAAATTTTATTTTGTCATCTATGATTTCTTCTATTCATTTGAAAGCTATCTTTTTTATATTGCATTCTTATAAAATAATTTATTAATTCTACTTTTTCTTCTCCAAAAACAATAAAATAATTTCCATCAATATCCCACCAAAAATCATATAAACACTCGTCAGGAAAACTTTCTATATATTTTTTAATTGTTTTTTCTCTTTCAATATTTCTTTTAACTAGTTCATTATAAAATCTACTTCTACTTATTTTATTAACAAATTCTTTTTTAGCATATATAAACATCTCTTCACTTGCTTTAGTATTAACTCCAGTACCATAAAATCTATATCCAGAATCAAAGTATTCTATAAATGTTTTTATAGGGTGCTTTTCTTTTTCACTTTCTGTTATATTTAAATATAATAAGTCAGTTATTCTATTTATAGAATTAACATCTTCATACATAACATCAAGTTCACTTACATTTCTAACTAAAAATTTACCTTTTTTCATAATCGCACCTCCATTATAGTTTTATTTTATAATATGCTTTTTTATGGGTCAAGTTCTATAAAAGGAAAAAACTATTTTTTACAATAGTTTTATTTTACAATTAATTTTGGTTTCATTTCATCATTTTTATCAAGTCTTATTATTCCATATCCTACATATTCTTCTTCTACAAATCTTTTATGTAATGAAGCTAACTTCCCAAGAGGATATTCTTTTTCTATTTTTACTAATGAATTATCTTGTATTTCATATCCATATCTTCTAAGTAATACTTTAATAGTACTTTCTAACCCTAAAACATCTACATCATTATCTAAATTAGCCATTCCAAGTCTTGATAATAATTCACTTGTATTTGGTACTTTATTAGTTTCAATACATTCATATAAATATGATAATATATCATTCATAATTATATTAGAATAGCAAAACATATCAATTGTTGGATGTATTCCTACACAAAGCATATGATATCCATTAATATTAAATTTTCTAATTTCTTTTTCAAAAAATTTAGAAACTAATAATAAATCTTTTGAATCTTCATCTGATTTACTATCAACTAATACTCCATTAATATATAATTCATCATCTTCAACTTCTACTCTACTTGATAATTCCATTAATCTTTTAAAATTAAAAGTTAAATATTTATCTGGAACTTCTACAGAATAATGTTGTATAAGCGCATTAACATAAGTTTCTGGTGCTATTGCTTTTGAACTATCAACAAAGTTTACTCCTAAATACACTATATTATATTTTTCATCTAATACTGCACAACCAAATTTATTAGGTGTAAATATCACTATTCCATTACCAATTACTTCAAAATTTTCTGAATCAAAACCATAAGTATCACATACATCTTTAAATCTCATATCAAACATTATTTCATTCTTATTCATAATTTTCTCCCCTAAAACCACTTGTTATCCTAACAAAATATACTAAAATTGTCAATTTATACTTTAAAAATCATTAAAAATGTGATATAATATGTGCAATTTAAGAGGGGGAACAAAAAATGAAAATTATAACAAAGGATTGCGCATATGTTCAATATACAGATATAGCTGAACTAATTGATGCATTAATAGTGACAAAAGCAGAATGTCCACAAAGTGTATTAGAAACTTGCTATGGTACTCCATTCACTTGTAATAGTGATAATCAATTTGAATTTATGGAATTTTATAATGAAGATGCTATTGAATTCTTTAAAAATTTAAACTATATGGTTGATTACAATGACATAAAAGAAGCAAGTGAAGAAGCATTAGCTAATTATTCAAATAGTCTTGCATTTGATAGAAATAAAATGATTCAAACATACAATCAAATGTCAAAACAAAAACAAGATGAATATCAAGAAGATGTTGAATTAAGAACAAGATTATTAGATCATAAAATTCAAACATTAGAACAATTTAGATTATTTAAAGCTGGTAAATTAAGAATGGATTTACCAGAAGGAATCGAATATCCAAAAGGATGTAAATATGGTAAAGGATTCCAAAGATTTTTAAGAAGTTTTATTTATACAAGATAAAAAATGCCTATTTTGGCATTTTTTGTTTCTCATTTTTTCTCTTTTTAATAATTGAGCAAATAAAGTTACATTTTTCTTCTTCACTCATTTCTGGACGAGCAAGATCTAAATCTATAAGTCTATATGCAAGATTTTTAAGACATGGAAACGATTTAAAGCTTTCTTCTAATTCTCCATTAACTAATAGTGGATACTTGTCTTCACGAGATAAGCAAATATATTTTTTATCAATACATGGTTCTAAACATCTTTCTATAATTGCATCATCATCAAGATAATCTCCCTCTGTTTTTTTAGCATATACCATCTTATTATAATTTTCTTCTGTTGTTATAATTATGTATTGAAAACAAACTATTAACCATGGTTGACTAACATTTAAATGTCTAGTTATAACAAAATTATCATCCATAACATACTTATCACTATATATAGTAGTCAAATACTCATATATTGTTTTCATCAAAAGTTCATCAATAATACAAGTAGCTCTCGCCATATATTTATAACAATGATTAACGCTTTTCTTTAATCGTCTTATTTTATCTTTTATATCAAATTTCTTTCTTAAAATATCTTTATCCAAAATACTTTCATTTGATAAAACAGACAATCTTTTTTCTAAAACAATAATTTGTTCTTTACAAGAAGCTATATATGCAAGTAATTCTTTTGAACTTTTAAACTCATACATATCTTTTTCACCAGCCATATTATATCATAAGACTCTTACAAATCAAGATATTTAGGCATTTAAAACATCAAAAAAGCTACAAAAAGTAGCTTTTTTAGTTAATCAAATCTATTAATTCAGTTTCATCTACATGATTTAGTGTTTTTCCACTGACAAAATTTAAATTAATATATTTTTCTTTCAAATGTTTTAAACTTCCTTCATATGTTGAACTACCTGAAGTTACAAATACGTATATTTGTTTTCCTTCTAAATTATATGATTCTATAAATGTATCAATTATAGATGGTTCTCTATACCACCATACTGGAAAGCCTAAATATATTTTATTATATTCACTTATATTATCAATTTTATTTTTGATTTGTGGTCTACTATCTTCATTTTTCATTTCAACTGAAGTTCTACTATTATCATTAGTCCAATTTAAATCTTCACTAGTATATTCTTGAACTGGCACTATTTCAAACAAGTCACCTCTTGATATTTCAGCAATCTTTTCAGCAACACTTTTAGTTCTTCCACTACAAGAAAAATAAGTAATTAATGTTTTATTCATATTTTCACTTCTTATATATATTTTACAGTCTCACTTAAATCTTTTCTAATATTATGTAAAGGATTTAATGGACAATCTTCACTTTTATATCCAATAGGTATTAAACAAATTGGAACATTCTCACCAAGATTAAATTCTTGAATTAATTTTTCTTTATCAAACATTTCTATCCATATATTATCTAGTCCTACATTAGTAGCTTCAAGCATCATATGAGTAGCAACAATTGAAGCATCTACTATATATGTAGATTCATCATTCTTTTTAAACGCTATTTCTTTGTTACTACATACAATTATCACTACTGGAGCATTATATCTGCATGGAGAACACTCATCAATCTTACTTAACGCTTCATTACTTTTAGCAACTAAAATATATTGTGGTTGTATATTTTTAGCAGTAGGTGCTACTCTACCAGCTTCAAGTATACTTTTTATTTTATCTTCTTCTACTTCTCTACTACTAAATTTTCTAGTAGCTGTTCTTTTTCTAATAACATCTTCAAATTCCATTTTATCAATCCTTTCTACAATAATTTTTTATCACATTTCTTTATACAAATAACAATCTTTTTCATGAGAATAAATTATTCCTATAGCTTGTAAATAAGAATAAATAATAGTCGTACCAACAAATTTCATACCTCTTTTAATTAAATTATTTGATATCTTATCAGATAACTCATTTCTAGTTTTACCAACTTCATAATATATTTTATTCTCACTAAAAGTGCATAAATAACTATAAAAACTTCCATATTCGCTAGTAATACTTTTAAATATTTTAGAGTTTTCTATACTAGCTTTAATTTTTAATCTATTTCTTATTATCTCTTTAGAATTACATAATTCTTCTATTTTATCTTGACCATATAAAATAACTTTATCAATATCAAAATTATCATATAATAGTCTAAAACTATCCCTTTTATTTAATACACACTCCCATGAAAGTCCCGCTTGAAATGATTCAAGTATTAACATTTCATATAAGTATTTATCATCAGTATTAAGAATACACCATTCATTATCATGATAATCAATATACTTTTGATTTTTTAAATTACACCATTTACATCTATTCATATTTCACCTATATTTACTAATATTTTTTTTCTAATTTTAAAAGCTCCATTTTATTTTTAATTTCTTCACCAAATCCAGTAATTTTATTATTTGTACCAACTACTCTATGACAAGGAATAATTATGCATATAGGATTGCTTCCAACAGCTCCTCCAACTGCTTGAACAGACATCTTTTTAATTTCTCTTTACTTGCCATTTCTATTGCTATATCATTATAAGTAACTACTTTGCCATATGAAATATTATTTTTTATTAATTCTTTGCAAATAATTAAATCCATTTTCCACTTTTATATTAATACTATCACTTGTAGAATATAATTTTCTTAATTTATCCATAACAAGTTCATCTCCATCATATAATTCATAAAAGCTATCATAACCTTTTTCTTTAAAACTAAATAAATCACTAAAAGGTCTATTATTTAATATTGGATCAGTTACCATTTCAGAATACTTCCATTCTAAATATGGACTATCATAATTTCTCCTAGGAGTTTTTGGATATAATTCTTTCCACTTTTCAAACCATATGAAATGAAGAGTTTCATGAGCAGCAACTTCTACTAGTTTAGATTCTTCTAGATCAATAGAAATTGAAAAAGACAAATCATCTAAGTTTCTTGGAAACACAGGTATTAAACCGACTGTCGCAATTACATCATTATCAAAAGAACATCCAAAGAAATCAAATAACATTTTAAAATATTTATCATTATATTTTTTCCATAAACGATTATATCTTTCTACTTCATCTTCAATCTTCTTTTCTTTTTGATAATACTCTTCACTAACTACTTCAGCAATTATTTTATTAGCTTCATTTTGACTCATATCACTAGAAATAGAATTTAATTTTGGAAAACACTGAATAGTATAATCATGAATATTAAGATTGCTACTATCAGCATAAAAAGCCCAACTAACTATATTAATATTTTCTTCTAAAGACATCTTTTTAAATTTTACTTTTGGAATATTCATATAAAACTCCTCACATTATTTTAATTCATTAATCAATAAAGTATATTCTATAAGCAAATACAAACAAACTATATAATAGATCATTAATAAAAAAGTTAAAATCAAAAATATATTATGATAATATAATCAAAATAGCTAATACAATCGGACAATAATATATTCTATATTTATACTCATTAGGTTTACACTTATCAAATATTCAAAAACCTTTTATTAAACTTTTAGTAGCCCATCATTTAGAACTCATTTCATTCATATATTTTTCATCTTTAACATAATTCCACCTTAATAATCATTTACATTATAACATATCAAAGCATTTAATAAAATAATGATTTTTTATATAAAATATGTTACAATCTCGTTAAGGAGTTGATATATTTTGAAAATAAATAATGAATGTGCCAGAAGAATTTTATTTGAAGTAGAAAAAATTCCATATGGTGAAACACTAACTGTTGTTAAGCTTCAAGAACAAATGCCAGAATTCTCTATAGAAGATGTATTAAATATTGTTACTTTATTTAACAAAGAACATTATTTAACAGTACTAGACAAAGCTAGTTATGATGACAATGATGTTTTAAGAGATAACAAAATTAAACGTCTAACTGAAAAAGGATACAAAACATTAGATTTAATTAGAAGTGATGAACTATGGAATCAAATTAAAGAAACTATGCCTAGTTTTAATGAAACATCAATTTATACAATTTTTGATCTTGCAAATAAAATTGCAAATGTTCAACAAAACAAATTATTCAATCTACCAGAAATGATGTTTACACCAAAAGATAGATGGTAATATTAAAAACTACTCTCAACAAAATTGAAAGTAGTTTTATTTTATATATTTTTTTCTATTAATTCTTTGTATTGTTCTTCTAATTTCTTTACACTATCTATAGTTATAAATTCATTTTTCTTATGTGCGTTAACTGGCCCAACACCTAAAATATATTTATTTTCTGATTCTATAAAACTTGCTTCAGTTATATAATCACTCATATTAGTTTTTCCATTAACATTCAAAAATGGCTTTATATCATTTACAATTTTACTTCTAGCATCATATTTACTAATAAGTTTATTTATTTTATTTATAATTTTTTTATTTTGATTTTCACTAACAGTTCTAAAATCTATTAAAACCTCACAATTATCTGGAACTATATTAATACTTCTTCCACCTTTTATAACTCCAATATTCATTGTTGTATATTTTGAATCTATAATTTCTTGTTTTAGTTTATTATAATATTTCTTTAAATCATTAATAAAACTAACACAATTCTCAATAGCATTAACACCCTCTTCTGGTTTACTAGAGTGTGATGAAACTCCTTTAAAAGATACTTTCAATTCAAGTAATCCTTTACTAGCATTTATTATTTCATTATTAGTAGGTTCACCAATTATCATATTACTTGGAAAAGTAATTTTTTTATTTATAAGTTCATTAATACCAAAAAAACCAATCTCTTCATCATACGTAAAAATAAATTTCATTCCTTTATTTCTTTTACTAAAATCAATTTTTGATATTACAGAAAGTATAACAGCTATAGAACCTTTCATATCACATGACCCAAGACCATATAACTTCCCATCTTCTTCGCTCAATACAAAAGGATCACTATTCCAATCATCAGAACAAGAAACAGTATCAGTGTGTCCTAAAAATCCAATATCACACTCCTCTTTATTACTCATAATTAAACATTTACTTTTATATTCAGTTTTAAAACCTAATTTTTGAAGATAATTTTCAATATAATTTATTATTTCATTATTTTCTTTATCATTAATAGTATTAAAACTAACTAAATCTTTTAAAATATTTTTTGAATCCATAAATATCATTTTTCCTCTCACTAACTTAATTTTTAAATTAAAAAAATACTACTGCATGCTTGCAGTAGTATAATAGAGACTATTTATCGTTAATTACACTAGATACAAGCACGACAAATAGCACTTGTACCTACGATCTTTCAATGTCGTATTAACAAGTGCAGACTATTATAATGATGATTAAATTGTATAGTTACAAATTTAAACATAATAATCTTTCCTTCTCACTTATCGAAATTATAACATGACTCCACAAATCATGTCAAATACATTTAATATCCAAAAGACACATCACTTTGCATATTTTTAATTTGATTAATTGCATTTAGAAAATCATTCTTTAAACTATCATTAGTTAAACAAGAATATACTTTTTGATAATTAGCTAAAATATAATCTGGTTCATAATTTGCTATAAAGTTAGATGCAAGTTCTCTTTCAGCTTTAACAATTAATTCATTTTGCATTTGCAAATTGCCAGCAAAAACTCTTCCATCTTTCATTTGTATATTTACTTGTGGACCACTAAGACGATCCTTATATCCTGTAAGTATTAATTTATCTATTGAATATATTTTTTCTAAATCATACATAAATTGTTCAAATTTATTTTCATTACCAGGAAAAGCCTCATACATTTGTTTTAGTAAATCTCTTCCATCACTTCTAAAACCTAATGCTAACATTTGATTCAAAGGTATACCCATAGAATATGACATTAACATCAATATATTACCATTCATTTGATATTCTGATAAAGGACTATAAACAACATGATCACTTTGTCCTCTGACTACTCCATATTGATTTCTATATCGAATATTAGTTCCATTAGAAATATGATATAAAATTTCAGCTGTATATTGTGTAGCCCCTTCAGTCAAAAACATTCCATCTTTTCCATTATAAAAAGAACACTGTTCATGACCATTAATAATTCTTGTTTGAATAGCATGTGTTAACTCATGAAAAAAATATAACTTTTTAGTTTCATAATTTAAGGAGCCATTCATAGTAATCTTATCGCCTTCTGTTATTCCATGTATTCCATTAAGATTCGCTTCAACAACTTCTTTCAAAACAGTAGGCAATCTTTTAGCAATATCTATAGGATTCAAATATAATCCACCTTCATACTCTAATTGATTTAAAGCATCTATATAATCAGCAATCAATATAAAATATTTATCAGGAATATTATAATTAGTTCCTTTATATTGCCTTTTTATAGTATCAACTAACCCACTATTAATTAAATCTTGTGCACTTGCCATATTTACCTCATAATTATATATAAATAATTATATCATACACAAAATGAATTTTTAATAATTTTATTTAAACAACCACAAAAAAATACCTAATCTTATTCAATTAAGTATTTTACAAATTACATGTCATAAAATACTATTATTTAGCTCTCTTCAATGCATTGCCTTTTTCTTCATTATAACAGTTTATGACATCATCTAATGTATAATTAGCATATAACATAATTTGTTGTGTAGAATCATGCATTCCACAAACTATTTGTCTAAAATTAGCACCGCTTAACATTCCTATTAACCCAGTACCTATTGCAATTGTCGCAATTGGTTCCCCATCAGCAGGTATTTTATCAAAACATTCTTTAATAATTTCGGCTTGATTTTCACCCCAATCACCATGTAATGAATGACAAACTAATGCATGAAAAGTTTTATCTCCAATAGTTTTAGATAGTACAGTACCTATTTCATGTTCCCCACAATTTGCAAGCTCATTCCAATATTTTCTAGACACTTGCCCAGCAAAGCCAGAATCATTATATCCCTCTGCATTAACAGCAAATGCTATGTGTTTTGCTTCTGAATTAAATATATTATCTTGAACAGTTTTAACAACCATAACACATCCTCCTAATCAAAAACTTATTATACATAAGTTACAATAAAAAAGCAAATTTAAAGAATTTAAAGCACACCTAATCATATGCAAGAACAGTTGATATCAGAAAGTAAATAAAAAGAAAGTTACAATTGACAGGCTACAAAAAACTTAAATTTATTAATTGATATAAAATTTATAATTCTTCATCAACTTTTTTTCTGTTCTCTTCTCTTATTTTCAGCACACTTTCTTCATGAATAATTTTTTTAATTTTTATAAATATTGGATCAAAATAATTACCTAATTCATATAATTCTTCAAACTTTGTTTCTAATTCAACCTCAATACTCTTAAGTTCTTCTAATTTTTCTATACTAGGAATTTTATCTTTAAGTTTTGCAATTTCTTCATTAAAATACTTATATTTATTTTTTTCATCAATATCCATATATGTTATATTGCAATTGTTTTTTAAAAAATTCTGTAGAATCTCAATATCTTTATACAACATAAAAGCCTCCTTCTTGTTATTTATTATACATCAATATTTAATTGGTCTACAGTACCTCTTTATTTTTGAAATATCAATGTAAAAATTCTTGTACAAAGAACAAATGTTTGTCATAATTATGTATAGGAACGCTTGATAGTTGGGTGAAGCCAAGCTTCTTGAAAGAAGGGAGGCGAGAACATGAACAAAAAGGATTTTTAATTCTATCTCTAGTAATAATTATCTTCCTTTTACTATTCTTACTATTTATAGTATTAATATAAAAGAAAACCACCTAGCTCAGCAATGATTAGGTGGAACCAACTTAATTGGCAACACTCAACATGCAAAATTAAGTGTTTCTTAATATTTTATGAAGTTTCCTTCATCTACAAACATAATAACATTAAAACGACTTTTTAACAAGTCGTTTTATTCTTTGCACGAAAAATTTAAGCATCAATCAATCTGCCGCTCCAAAGGAAGAAGTAAAACAAAAGAAACAGTTATTAATTATCAACTAATTTTATTAGTTAAAATCTTTCTTTTTAAATACTAATAATTTACCATTATTTTTGTTAGTTTCTCTTTTTCTAACATTAATTTCCTCTATATTTTCTAAACTGAAACCTATTTTCGAAGCTATTTCAATCCAATCTTGAATTAGCTTAATCCTTCTTGTATCTTCTAAATTAACTAAATGTAATCCATCATCTTTTGTATACATATAAATATTTTTTACAGTTTCAACAACAAAATTATTTAACCATTCATCATATTCTGGATATCTAATATAAGATTGTGTTTCACATTCGGTATATGTTTCATAATTAAAATAAGGAGGACTACTAAAAGATAAATCAACCTTTCCTATTAAATCTGGAATAAAGATTTCAGATCCAAAATTATATATTGTAGCCGATGATTCATTGCATAATGTAGAAGCAATCCAGTTTCTAAAAATTAGTAATCTTTGATAAAGTTCATCATAAGGTTCAACCCCTACATAACTATATTTATATTTACTTGATAAAGCTCCAAGCATTCTACTTCCAAAACCACATGAATAATCGAATATGACAGCATCATCAAAAGGAACATATCGTTCATATATTTTTCTTGCTATTACTGGATTAAAATTTGAAACTTTTCCAACCATAGATGAACTAAAAAAGAAATCCCTTAAATTAGCCACATCACTTTTCTGTTGATAAAAATTTTTATGATGTTCAATATATTCCAATGCTATTTTTAATAAATCATCATTATTTATTACTTCCTCTGGAGAATATTTTCCATTCTTTGACTTTGAACTAAGTATTAAATCATCAAAAAAATGATTTAATATTTTACTTATATTTCTATTTTCAACACTAAAATTCTGAGTATTTAATTGCTGTCCTTGAAAATCTATTAAAATTTTTCTCAAATAGTCATCATTATATCTTCTATATATGTTGTTTCTTATAGTTGCAAATCTTGATTCCATAAAACCACCTAGTTAACTATTATACTAAAAGCTTCTATAAATTACTATACAAGAATATACCATATAAGATTCTAGCTTCCCTCAAGTAGACAAAAAAACGAACCAAAATGGTTCGAATGTATGCCTTATTGGTGCTGAAAATAGGAATTGAACCCACAACCTACTGATTACGATTCAGTTGCTCTACCAATTGAGCTATTTCAGCATGGTTGCCCTAGTAGGATTCGAACCTACGCATGCTGGAGTCAGAGTCCAGAGCCTTACCACTTGGCCACAGGGCAATATAAAACTTGATTAAAAACCAAGTTAATAACAATATTGGTGGAGCTGAGGAGAATAATTTCTCAACCTCACTAATATAGTTTTACCTCATTTTAAACGTATTTGTCAACATCAAATAACACTAAATTACACCAAATATTTAAAAAAGTGTGTTTGGAGTGTGTTTGAAAATGAACAATAAATGTATTAATTTAAGAGTAAGAAGTAAGAAAGGAATCAAATATGGATACTGTATTAAATTTAAGAAAGAAGTATCGATGTTTTGCAAATGTGAAAACATTGAATATAAGCAATATAAAAAAATTAGTAAAAAGACTTATAAACTTCAAAATTTAGAAAATAATCGTTATAGTATTATTTACAACGATTTAACTACATGTGCAGAATGTGGCTCAAAAAATGGAACTTATGATTATATAAATAATGCATATGTTATCATTTCAAAAAATGAAGTTTTTGAAGGAGCATACAGACAATTATCTATAAAGTATGGAATGGTATGCCCATTTTGTCAAAAATGTCATGATAGATTTCATAATGATGTATTATTTAATTTAAAATATAAAAATATGTTTCAAAGAGAATTTATAAATTCACATAGTAAAGAAGAATTTATCTCTATATTCAAACAAGATTATATTTATAAATTAGAGCAAATAAAAAAAGAGAACTAGACGCTAGTTATTAACTAACTTATCCAGTTCTCTTTTTAAGTATTCTTTTATCTTTTTGTGTTTCTTCTTTTCATCACAAAATTTAATTTTATTTTTCAAAATTTTGATTTTTCTATCTTTGCTAACCATGAGAAAATTATACCACAAAAAAGCTAGCAATTGATTATTAGCATCTTACTTTACATCACAATGAGTTGAGTTTCCCATTGAAACAGATTTTTTACAACCTGATGTTCTACTCATCTTATAATAACCATTACAATAACCATAGTTAGGCTTTGACAAAGTAAACCAGTAATCTATCATATTTTTTCTTCCAACTAAAGTATTACTTACTTTTGTTCTATAATCAGCGCCTTTTCCTTTTGTATGTTTAGAGCTACTCACACCACCTTGAATTTTATTCCAAGTACTGCATCTTAATAATGATGTTATTGTAGTAGCACCAAATTTATTTCTTATTTCTTGTAAATTTTTCACTAAGTTTACATCAATAACAGCTGGATAACCAGTACAATATTTGCCATTACATCTGCAATGAAGTTTATCTTTTAAAATATCAAAATTTTTACTATATTTTGCTACGTTGTATACACATTGAAGCAAAATATCTGTATCTTTACCATAAAGTCCATCTTTGTCTTTTTTTCTGAAAAAATATTTATTTTGTAGATCTTTATACCCTTTTTTTGTTTTAGGTCCTACTTTACCATCAATCTTGCCATCATAAAATCCAAGAAATTTTAATTTTTCTTGTCTTTGTTTAACTGAAAGCATATTACTCACCTTCCTCAATTTCAAATTCGTTTTCATCAAAGTCATACTCTTTTTTTAATGCTTTTATAATTAAGTTCATTACTGCACTTATACCACCAGCCAAAGCACCAATTAGAATTGATTTAAGTATGTTTATATCACTAAAATCACTTTCTTTAAGTAAAACTATTAATGTAGCTAAAAATCCTTGCATAAACGTTTTTAATGCACGTACTAATATATCTTTTAATTTTTCTTTCATTTTTTTACTTTTCCTTTCTTTCTTTTAAAATTAATAAATCTTCATGAATGTTTTGAAAACTTTTGATTGCTCGTTCATCATGTTGTTTAAACTCGTTATTGGTGTTATCCATGCTCGTTTTAAGCAAATTTAAGGATTCAGCAATATTTCTATTACTTGCTGACAATTCTTTAAGAATTGCATTATTCGCATCCCTTTCTTGTTTTTTATCTTCTTTATCTTCAATTTCCTTATCCTTTCTATCTTTTCTATCCAAAAACAAATAAACAATAAAAAGAACAGCCATGATGACTGTCCCTCCATACTGAAAAAGATATGAAGATAATTCTTTGATTTCTTCCATTTTACTCCTTTCTAATAACCAACTACCCTAGTTATATAAATGTTTGATGAAGAACTGATTGACGGAGAAGAGCCATGTATTAATCTAACTTCTTCACTATTACCAAATGTTATTGAATTTCCAGATATTGTTACAATTGCCACTTTAAACCAAATAGTATTATTACCATTATTATGGTGTGAAATTAATGATACACTCTTGCCATTTGGATTACAAACTTTAACAGAATTATAGTTATTATCATTATCTCTAAAAAAGATTTCAATATAATCATAATTAGCAGCACTAGCATTTAATGTCAAGTTTGCATTAGTTCCAGAGGTATTATCATATAGTGTTGTTTGAGTATTTATTTCTTTCCATGCTGACCAGTCATTGTTATTTACTATATATCTAATCCATTTTCGACCACTTGTAGAAAAATACTCTTGCCAACCCCAATTATCAATATGATTAATAACACTTCCATTTGATACTCTTACTCTTAGATAGCCCCATGGAGTATTTCCTGGTACATTCGTAGTCTCATGTCCACACCAATATCTTCCTTCACGTAAAGCATTATTAGCATCTAGACACCAACCTTCGTAACTCGGTAGTATTTCACCATTTACTTTAGCATAACCTCCAAGATTAGCATCTCCTTTTAACCATACATGTCCACTTTTTGCAGTTATAGTAGCAATACCATCTAGGTTAGGATCAGTTCCGGCATCTCCCACTGCAGCCATTATCGCAAGATAATTGCTGTCGCCAGTACCATTAAACACTGGAACTATAGCAAATTTATCTCCATAGCCAGGTTCTTTCCAGTAGATCTTGTTGCGATAAAACATATTTAAAGTATCTTTAACATCTAATTGACCATTTACCCTAAAATGGTTTAAATCATTTTTCTTATACCAATAATGATTTGGTTCTCCGACTGTAATTGGAAAATTACTAATTTCTGATTTTACCTTATCTGTAATCACAATTGAAAATTGACAACTTGTTTGGTAGTTGCATATTTTACCTAAATCATAATTGCTAAGAGTAAACGTACCATCTTCATTTATAGTTGGTTCTATTGTTACTGAAGTCCAATCACTATCAGTTTTTCTTTTATATTTACATTCAAATGTTGCAGTATTTTTATTAGTATCACTAAAGTATCCATTAAAAAATTTACCACTTACATTTAATATAATATTAGAGCTTGTAGAAGTTTTTCTTTTGCCGCTCGCAGATATTTGTGGATAAAAATAATTTACAACACTTGGAAATGTAAAATTATAAGCGTTAGAGTACTCTCTTGTATCAACTACATTTAATTTAAATGATTCAGCCCAGCTTGATTGATATGGGCTTGTAGCATTAACATTATTTATAGTTTGTGATTTTAGTGTAGCACTATTTTTAGCACTTGCATTCCATATAAGTTTCGGAGTACTAACATATTTAATGAATTTAGTATTATTTCCTGTTAATGCAACTGATTTTTCGTTTGTATCAATTATTGAAGTACCACTAATAGTTGGTCTACAAAGTGTTTCGTTTGCAAATATATTTATATCAACATATTTAGCATCTCCAACTTGTTCATTACCATTATAAGTAGTTGCTTGAATAGAGCAAGAGCCATATCTTTCATTTGGAATTAGTGCATAAAAGCTTGTTGGAATTTGCCAGCCATATGTCTTTTCAGTTGTTTTTTCAACTATTGTTGTATAGACAGTTTGACTTGCAAATTTATATTTTAATGTAGTTGTAAAACTATCGTTTTTCTTATTAATAACTATAATCGAACTACTGCCTATGTCAGCATTTGTAGCAGTAATTTCACTTGCTCTTGGTATAGTTGCAAGAGTTACTTCTTGACTATCACTTGATGTTACACCAGCAATTGTTGTTCCACTTGGACCAGTAACACTACCACTTATAGTTATCTTTTTTGAACCATCATTTTCATGTGTGATAGTATCATCGTATTCTTTTAATAGTACATAAGTGCCTTTAATAGTTGTGGAAGAATCTAAACTACTAAATTTATGATTATTCCCAGCAACATTTACATTTCCACGCCATTGCTTTCCTGTAGTACCATCGGTACCAACTTTAGCATATAATTTTGTATGAATTTTGCTTGTGTTATTCTCAATAGATACTTCACTTTCGCTCCATTCAATTTTTCCTCTTATTGTTTTATAACTGCTACCTGCTTGTGGAAACTCAATTGTACCACTTGCAAAGAATTGTATATTTAATTTCATCATAAAATAAACACTCCTGTTCCTTCGTTTCCATCTTCATCTATATAATCTTCCATTCTTGAATGTTGTCCACAAACGAAATATTTGCGTACGGTTAGATTTTCAGTGCGAACAATTGATTCTTTTAGTTCTTCATCATATCCAGCAAATAGCAACTCATCAGTCGACTGTGTATCATTAACAGAAACCCCACTTTGATTAATTGTTGAACTTGTTCTAGCACCTGTTTTCGCATAGTGCATACCATCTTCATCAAATGTTCCACTTGTTGTTTGAACTTTGGTTACTGAACCATCAGTTAATTTAGTATTAATTTCAGTTTTTGTATAAGTATTAGTTTGTATAGTTTCAACGGATTTTTCTAATTCAATAGTCTTTGAAATTGGTGTATAACCATTAAACTTTTCTTTTATTTCTTGATAGTTGTTATTAACTTGAGTATCTAAATCTTCCACAGAGCTTACAACAGAATTTATTTGATTTTTAACATGGTCTATATCAAATTTAACTTGATCCATTTCTTGTTTTTGACTACCGGCTAAATTGTAATCTGTTATAGATTTTGATTCCGTATCAGCACTAATCTTTGACTTTATTCTACTAGTTGTTTCAAAATTTAAAATCACACTTTTGAATTGATTTCCATTTTTGTCGATCACTTCTATTTCATCATTTAAATCAAAATAAAAACCATCAACAAAATCTGATAGTTCAAACGGTATATATGAAGTTCCAATAAAGTATGATGCAACAGATTCTATCATTTCTTCTCTATACAAATCTACAAATGGATTATCAAGTATTTTGCATTCAATCCTATCGCCTTCTATAGTTTCTGGATAAACAATATCATTATTATATCCATCTTTTCCAAGTACTAATGTATTGTATGGTCCAACTATATTTTCTCTAGTTAAATTTGAATACCTTTTTCTTTCTATTAATTCATTTGTTACAGTTCTTGATTTTATTTCTAATTTGCCTTCCCTATTGATAAAGGCTATCGAATTACCTATTTCAGCGAGTCTTCTTATTATTTCTCTACAAGTTATTATTTCTGTAAAATTAGGTTGTTTAAATTGATAAGATGCCCAATTAAATGTATTGTTTGCTAACTCCACACCAATTTGAGTACAAATATCATCAACTATTTCCTCTCCTGTATGTGTTTGATTATTATCCCAAGATAAAGTGCTTACATAAGGTACATCAAATAATTGAGTTTTATCTTGTGCATTTTGAATTGTAATAGTCTTTGCACTGACATCAGTTGTTATATTTGTTGCATTTGGTTTGAATATTCCTTGTGGTACCCATTCAATCTCATTATTGATATAAAGACCTTTATAAACTTTGATTTCTTTATTTTCAAAATTCAAATCACCATTTGAATTGTATATTTCAAAGTTAACTCTTTTAGCTGGAAATTCTCCAAATGACCTATCACACTTATGTGTGATTTTAGGGGCTGCTTTAATAACAGAACCGTCATATGTTATATTATCAACTACAATTTTACATTTAGGACTTAACGATAGATTGGTTTTTATGTAATTTTTATAATTATTACTAACACTATACATTAAATATCATCCACTTCCATTTGAACAAATCTTATTTGAAATGGCTCACAAGTAAAATTATCATCAATAATTTTAACCTTTATAGCATCACCAACAACATACATGTTTTTAGTTAACCAATCTTTTTCTTTAAAATCGTAGTAGTATAAAGAACAACTTGTTTTTTCTAATAATTTCAATATTTTGGAGATTTCTTCTTCTCCACGAAAATCTTTAAAATCATAACTGACTTTATTAATTAGTCCAATAACGTCTCTATACATGGTTCCATTATCACTTCTACCAGCATTATCTCCATCTTGTTGTTGATATTCATAGCTTATATCATCTGCTTCAAACATCACATTATCTACTTTAAATTGATATTTTTCCATAATTTCACCTTCTTTCACAAGCAAGTAAAAAGGCAAATTATTGAATTAACAACAATTTGCCTGCATCTATTTGTGCTTGATTTATTTTTTGAATAATAGTTCTGCCATCTTCATATTTATGATAGATTGTAATTTCAATTTCTTGTTTACCTGTAGTACCAGAATCTTTAATTGCTTTTAAGGTTTGCTCATAAATTTTGCTTTCTGGAGAAACAATCTCACCTTCACGTTTGTTATCACCAATGATTGCTAATTGAGGGTTATTCGCTTTTGCATAGCCACCTTGAGCAAGTTTTGGAATTTGTGGAACATTAATTGTATGTACTATTTTTTTAAAAGGCTCTACGCCTAATATATTAACATCTTTTATTTTTTGTAAAACCTTATTTATAGAATTAAACGGAATTGACACAACTTTATTAATACCGCTTATCAGAGCATTTACAATAATTTTAAAACCACTTACTATTCCATCTTTAATACCATCAAATATTCTTCCGCCAACTGAAAATACTTGTTTAACCTTTTCCCATGCACTTTGAAATGTATTTTTAAAAAAGGTCGCAGCAGAAGAAAAAACACTTTTTATTCCCTCCCATGCTTGTTTTGCATTTTCTTTTAAGGGCACAAAAACAGTACTAAATTTATTTTTTAAAGGCGTCAAAACCTTTTCATCGAACCATCCTCCAATTGCATTAAATATTATCTTTATTGTTTCAATTGTTCCTGTGATTATACCAACAATATTATCAAAAATATCACTAGTAGTCTGCCAAATACTGCCAAATAATTCTGTAAACCAATTAATCATAGGAGAAAACAAATTTTTTATTGGAACAACCACATTAGTATTAAACCAATTTGCTGCAGTATTCCATTTCTCTTTAATATTATTCCAAGCAGTTATTGCTGAATCTTTAAGAATACCCCAATTTTCTATTAACAAATCAATAGTATCCATTAACAATTTTATTGGTGCAATTAGCATCATTATTCCTAATGTTAACACCTCGCCAAGCGCTCTGCCTACATTTTCGAGTATTGCAGTAGCGGTTTCATTTTGTGATATCCAATTAAGTGCATTTCCAATTGCATTTAACACATCTGCTATTACTCCTCCAGTCCATGATGCTACAGGTTGTAAGAATTTGTCCCAAAATTGTATTAAAGCTTCCTTAATTCCTTTCAAAATAGGACTCAGGAAATTTAACGCACCTGCTAATGTATTCAAAAAACTTGGAATTAAATCTTTAATAGTCCATTTAGAAAATGGAACCAAAATATTAAAATAAAACCATTCTAAGCCATTAAATAAACCTTTTGTATACGGCTTTAGTGCTCTTTTTAGTTTGTCAAAAGCTTTAATTAAATTATCAAAGCTAATACTTTTCAATGGATTAATATATTTCATTATTTTATCAGCAATACTACTTATTGAATTTGTAATTCCATTATCTTCAACAATTGATTCTGATTTTTTAGATACACCAGATGTACCACTACTATCAGATTTATTTTCAGAGTTTGATTTAGTACTTATCACACTAATTTCATCAAGACCGCTAAATGCTTTATTCATTTTTTTTGCAGAATTTACCGCATCTTTAGCAGCATTTTTACTAGATTCACCAACGCCAGTTAAACTATCAGATGTTTTTGTAATAACTTCAGGCATTTTCAAACCAAAAACGCTTAAAACTGCTTGAGTTTTTTCAAAAAATCTCGTTACTGCTGTTATTGCAGTATTAATTACTGGTATAAACAATTGTGCTAACGGTGCTACAACCTTACCTATTGCAACAGTCATCTGATTAAAATTAAATTTTAATTGTTGAATTTGTCCTGCAAAAGTCTTCGTATAGTTTGCCGCATCTCCAACTTGAAATTTAGTTTCATTCATGATACCTTTATATTCTGCTTGAATCTTCTCTTGCTGTGTTAATGCAGTAGAAGATTTACCAACACTTTTAGCATATTCTTCCCACATTTTAGCTACATTCTTTGTAACGCCTGCATTATCTACAAGTATTGAATTTTCATTTTTTAAACCTTCTGTAGCAGTAACTACTGCTTCACCTAAATCATATGATGCTTGTCTACCAAAGGCAGCACTATCTTTTAGTCTAGTAAGAGTATCCTCAATTTGAGAAGTGTCATATCCTCTAGATAATAGATTTTTATATGCAGTAGCAGTCTCTTCTATAGATACTAAACCATCGGCAGTATATTTTTTTATAAAATCATTTGCTAATGAAAATGAATTTCCAGTTCCTTGTACAATACTGTTTAAACCAGTAAATGCACTCTGAACTTTGCTTGCACTATCAATGCATTTTTTCGTAAAATTAGCAACAGTTTTTACTGCAAAAGCACCAGCAACCAATGACCCAATTTTTCCAAATGAACTTGAAAAAGCACTCTCAGTTCCCTTTACCTTATTGTTCAATTGTTTATCATAATTAGAAGAGTTTAATTTAAGTTCTAAATCAACCGCTCCTACATTTGTTGATTTTGCCATATTTCACCTCCTATCTAAACATTGAAGAAAATACTTTTGATATATCTTCTTTCTTTAGTTCAATTTTTTGTTGTTTTTTATTTTTTAGTTTAAAATGATTCCATTCGTTTCTTATTTCTTTTTCTTTTTTTGTCATTTCACGAATTTTTTTAGAATCGGTTTCCGATCTAATTTGAACAACATAACCAAGAGGCGTATCTTCATTTAACCCACTCAATAATTGTCTAAACTCTTGACACGAAATTTTATCATATTCATAGTAAAGTCTTATTCCATATTGCTGGGCAAAACTAGATACAATTAAGTCCCGGTCATATTCCATATCATAGAAACTTTCCGGGACTATAAGTTTTTTCTGGCTTGTTCTTTTGCAATTCTTTGAAGTTCTTTTGGATCTTCTCCAGTTATTGCACCCATAATGCAAAAACTCAAATACGTAGCAAAATCAACCGGTAAATCTAAATCAATTATTTCTAATGCATTTTCTTTACCTAAAGCAAGTTCATAAATTTGATTTGTCTTTTCTTCTTCACTTAATTCAGCATTACTTTGAACTTTTTGTATCTTTTCAAATGTTTTTTGTCTGTTATCAACAGTGTATAGTTTATCTCCTATTTTTAATTGTGGTTGATTATCTCCACTTAATATTTCTTTTGTAATTCCTGTATCTATAATTCTCATAATTTGTTTTCCTTTCTTATATAAAAAAATAAGGGCAAAGATTTTTTATAAATCTTCACCCTCTATTTATTTGTTTAAACTAACTAGCTGGTGTAAATGTAGGTTTTCCTTTACCTGTTAAATCACCGCTTAATGGTGCAACATCAGTAGCAGCACCTAATATGTCTGTTAAAGCAGTAACTGCTGTAAATTCTAATTTAGATCCATCTGGAAATTCAATTTGCCAGTCTGCTTCAGCAGATTTACCAATGTTATATCTTAAACTTTCAAGATAATCATTTCCAGCATCTCCTAATGTTCTCTTACCACTAAATGAACCAGTTAATGCTTTTGCAGTTAGCAATGCATTTTGCCATCCACCATCTTTAATTGAATGCCAAGTTTCAGTATTGCTTTCTAAACTTAAACTTACTTCTTCTAAATCCGCAATTTCGCTATAAACTGCTGTTTGAGTACTTGCAGCAGATGTTTTAACTTTAACTTTGCATTCACTAACAGCATATTGTCCTACAGTAACTGTAGCCATTATTAATCACTCACCTTTCTTCGTACGAATCAAATTCAATTGAATATTCATATACATTGTTATCATCTGTTCCTAAACTAATAGGCCCTTCATATAACATTTGAATGAATACTCTTTTTTCTTCAATAAAAAATGACTTCTCATTAAAGAAATCATATATTTTTTGTGCCATTATTTCGGCATCATTTTGGTTTTTAGTATATCTTAATAGAATAGTTATAGGTTTAATAGTTGTGGATTTATTTTTATTTCCACCAATAATTCCAACATAAGGTCGTGTTCTTTTATCATAGAAGCAAATTGCTTTCTCTTTGTTATTATCAATTTTTCCTATACTAATAGATTCAGTCCACTTGAAGTTCTCTTTAAAATAATCTTTATATTGCTTTAATGTCATTTTAATTTACCTTTCGTAATTTTAGCAAATTTCTTTTTAGCAAAATCTTTTTTATTTCCATTAATGTATGGTCCAAACCATTCACCGCCTGCATTTTTGTTTTTATCTTTCCTAAAATTATATTCAGGATGCATATATAACCTTCTTGCATATGGTGTGTCTGATACAATGGATACTTTTCCACTGTTTTTTTTAGAAGCATCTACAAATGTGCTTCTATTTTGCAGTTCTCCAGTATCAAATGGCATAGTTTGGCTTCTTTGCAAATCACATTTTACTGCATCAGCAGTTTCTACTAATGACTGAACAGCAATTTGTTTGATCATAGCATTATTTTTTAAATTGATCTTGCCTTTAACTTTTGCATTTAATTTCATTTTATTTCAAACTCCGTATGATGAACTGTACCATTAGGGTTTCTAGGCCTATAACCAGCATATATTTCATAACTATTGCCATTTATAGTAATAGCACCATCACTAACATTTTTTAATGATGGTGCTATATCACCTTTTATAATAACTTTTCCAAGTAAAGTAATTTGTTTACCTTCTGCATCAATAATTCTTTTAGATTTTTCACTGAATATACATTTACCACTTGCTTTTAAACTTTCAAGCGGACTTCCATCTTCTGAAATTCCTTCTTGATTTAAAATAAGTGAATAATCAGTTTTTAATAGCCAGTCTGGAAAAGGTAATACACTAATTTTATTAGCCATTATCTCAATTTGCTATCTAAACCAGTCTTATGAACATAATCATAAGCCATTTCAGACATATTTTCCCTTTGTGCTATTGTTTTATTATCATTAGAATTATCTACGCTTACAGATATGTCTAACACGCTATAAGAAGACACATCTCTATTATCTTCATTGTTATATCCATTTACATAGATATATTCTGCTTGATAACAAATTGCATCTTTTATCTTTTCTTGTTGGAATTTAGTTAAATTATTAAATCCTATTGCAACTATTCTATTGTAAGTTATACTATCAATTTTTTCTTGTGCTAATCTCAAATACTTTTCAATTTCATCTTCTGGTAATTTATTACCATTAAAATTATCAGAATAGTATTTTTCATCAACATAAAGTGTCATATTGCCACCTCCTAGATGGCTATTCTGCCACCATCTTATTTTTTTCTTTTTTAGGATTAGATTTATTGTCTTCTTTCATCTCTTCAAAATTAGGATTATTTCTTAATTTATCAATATAAAAGTTTAAGTTTTCAACAATAATCTTTCCAGTTTTCTTATTCTTGAACTTTGCCATTTTCATCATCCTTTTTAGGTTGATTTTTTGGTTCTTTCTTATCATCCTTTTTAGGTTGATTTTTTATAATTAATCCAACAGTTCTCATTTTTTCCTCCTATTATGCAGTTGGTGCTGCTTTATGATGTAAGTAAATTCCTGCTACTTTATTTTCATAAACATCAGCAAGTCCATATTTTCTATAACCGAACTTCCAAGCATCAGCATCTTGGTTTGCTTCTGGTGTTATTACTTTTGGTGCTATATGTTTATTGTATTGCATTACAGCATCCTTTTGAATAACCATGAAATTAATATCAGCACCGTTAGTGTCTCCAGTTTCAGAACCTTTTGCATGTCTCTTATATCCACCTTTAGTTTCATTAGTTGATTTACCATCTAACATATCTATTGCAGTATAGAATCTTGTTTGTGGAACTAAAATAACTTGTTCAAATCTAGATAATACTTCTTTTGATTTAGTGTTATCTAAGTCATCAATAAGTCCTTTTAAAGTTGGAGTAATGAATAGATATCTTCTTTCGTAAGTTACTTCGTCTTCATCCATCTTATTTGTTGCTGCTCTTAAAGCACTAATTACATCAGCACCTGTTGATAGAGTAGCTGGTGTTGCAACTTTTGAAATTCCACTTACACCTGCATATGTTGCAAATCTAAATGCGTCACCTTCTGGAGCAACTTTAGTTCTGATAAATTCACTTGCTAATTTACCATAAGCAATTCCAGCTGTTTCTTCATTATCCATTGCATCAACACTGAACATTCTACCTCTTTCATAATTGAATTTTACTGTTTCATTTGTCATAGTTACATCACCATTTGTGTAACCACTACTTCTATCATAATCTCCTAAAGCATCCATATCGATTTTAGGAATTATGATTTCATTTGCATTAGCTCCTTCTTGTGCTAGTGAAGAGTCACTATCTAATACTGAAGTTAACGCAGCTTGTTTGTACACTTCATCAAGTAAAGGTACATACTTTTTGAATTTTGTAATATTATTTGCCATTATAAATCATCTCCTTTTCCATTTTTGGCAATAAAAAATGAGATTTATTTCAATCCCATTATTTTTCGCATTTCTGCAAGTTCATCTTTTTGTTCTTCTTTTCCATCATCACCAATTTTATAACCTTTTTTATTTTCCTCAGTTTTTGAAATTAGTTCTGGAAAATCTTTTAATAGATCTTCGATTTCAGTATTTAATTTACTTTCATCTAATGATCCATCTTTGTCAAGAATATTCTTTTTATCTACGAGTCTAACTGCCCTAGTGATTTTTTCTTCCTTGACATTTTTTCTTAATAAAGCATTCTCAATTTTGGCATTAACTGCTTCAAGAGTTGCTTTTTCAGCTCTCTTAATAGCTTCTTGTGTTTTTTCATCAACACTTTTGTTTTTTTCTTCATCTTCTCTTGCTTTTGCAAGAATAGATTTAGCTTTTTCAACATCATCAATGCCTAAATCTTTTAATTGCTTTGCTAAAGCTTTTTGTTCGTTTTTTAAACTAATATCATTTAATTCTTTATCTGTGTACTTTTTTTCTTCCACTTTTTTGTCAGTTTCTTTAGTTCCCTCATCTTTAGCATTCTTTGTAGTATCTTTTGCTTCTTCTACATTAGAAGTCTGAACATTTTCTTGTTCCATTTTTTCTCCTTTTTCTTGTTGGATAAGGTCATCCACACTCCGTTTATTCGTACCGGTCAAACGATATTTTAGTGCATAATAAAAGTCGATATTTCTATCGACTTAATGTTTATAAGCACCATAGAATATATAATTGCCTAGGACTTGTTATCAATTACGATAACTAACTATATACTCTATGCTACCTATAAAGTAGCACTTATTATTTTCTCTTATTTAATACGTTTACTATTTCTCTATTTTCTAATCTTGTTTTCTCCAATTCTTGCCTAATTGCAGATAATACACACATGATAAAAAATAAAAAAACAGCAATTATTATTAGTATTGCTATCATATATTTTCTCCTTTTATATCAATGTATTTTCATCTAAGTCACCAGTATATAAACTATCATATGAAATCTTTAATTCAATGCACTTTTTTAATTTTTCCAAATAAGTTGCATCATCATCAAAAACATTTGTGTAATCATTATTTCCAAATATTTTTTTATATTCTTGTTCTGCTTTTTCTATTTCATTTTCTAGTTCAGTGTTCTCAATTTTAGATAATTCATTTAATTTTTGTATAAAATTCATTATATTCTCCTTTTAACAATCATTTTAAAATAATCATACGCATTTGGAAACATATCATTTATATAACTTAACTCTTCCATGTCCTTTCGAATACTTGCACTACCAAAATGTGCGAATGCTTCAGCAGTCAATTTTCCTTCATGTTTCCAATAATTATCAGGATGTTTATATTTACCTACACATTTATTTTTAGTTATTCCACCAACTAAATCAGATATGCTTCCCATTTTAGGACTTTGTTTCATTGCTTTACTAATTTCTTTATAAGCTCGATCATCAGTTACATTATAACATCTTTTATATTTCTTTAAAACATCATTAAAATCATTTATTAATAATTGTTCAAATACTTTATCATTTGATATATTGCCAAAAAAATTATCTATGTTGTGTGACATTTCATGGAACAAAGTTTTATAACTACCTCTTGGATTAACAGCGTCCTTTTCTAAATTTATTTTTATATAATCAAACTTAGAGTTATATCTTGCTGTTCTTCTTGTTTTTATATTTTTAAATTTGAATTTATCTATATTATCATTCAATACTTTTTTCATTGTTGCAGGAGCATTGTTAATAACATTTTTTATTTGTGTATAATGTTTATTTGGAAGTTGATATAATTTCAATGGAGTTCTTTCATTTGTTTTTATTTCGTAAATATAGTCAACTATTTTTTTCTTTGCTATTTCCCATTTTGCTTTTTTATTTTTTGAATTACTTGTATTACTAGGAGCTAATAAACCATTTTCTAGCCTATCAAATCTTTTAATATTTCTATTAATATAATTCAATTCCTCACTAGTTAGTTCATTTATTCTATTGTTAATCCAATTAACATCATCTTCATATTCTTCATCGGTATAATCTTCCATCTCTTCTAATTCTGGATAATAAGTTGTTAATCCATGGCGACAGTTTGGATGCAAAAAGCCCTGTTTCATTGCATCACTCAATAGCATATACTTGCCATCTTTTTTTGCTCCACCTGAATAAACATCATCAATAAATATTTTATTCTCCCACTTTTGACACATGGGGCAAGCACCACCATGAGATGTTGATTGAACTAATACTCTACCTATTGATTTTCTAAAAGCACCTTCGCCCATTAATTGAGCTCTTAGGCTTGCGGTTCTAACAGCCATTTGAGAATAACTAGCAATGTTTACTCTTCTTCCATCTTTATATTCAATACAATTAAATCCTCTGTTTAAAAAGTCTTTATTTGCTTCATCAATTGCAAATTTAGTCTTTTGAAGTTCAGTTAATTCTTTTGTTGCCTTATCGTTGGCTTGCTTTTCTGTAAATACACCATTAGCCACAAAAAAAGCACTTTTATGAATAACTTGTCTATATTGATCATTAGCCATTCTTAAAACTGCTGTATTAGCTGTTTTTAAGTCATTATTTACTACTTTTATTAAAGCATTAACCTTTCTATCATTCGTTCTAAAAAAACTATGATTCATTATTTTATTAGGTTTTAGGCTCTTACCCATTATTTTGTTATATTGATTAATTGCTTTAATTGAACCTTCTTTAAGCTCATTATTTAAGTGCTTAGATATTTCTTTAGGTAGCCCCTTAGTATAACCACTTATGATATTCTTATTCTCTCTTTGGTACCTTTTTAGTTCCTTTAGTTTTTCTGCTTGCCATTGAGAATATTGAAATCCAGTTTTATCTTCTTCTTTAAGATGTCTTTTATAGTTTCTTTTCATTGAAGATATCAATTCCATTTCCATATCTTCATACAATTTTTTGATATTATAATCATTCATTAATTATCACTACTTTGAATTATTTTAATGTCAGAATACTTACAATTAACTGTTGTTGATACTGTATTATCTTTTTTTTCAGTAAAACTTACTCTTTCATTACCATCCCAATTAGTTATACTAAAATAAGTTATATTTTCATAAGTCTTACCATCATATTTAATTTTTAATCCCTTTATTGGCTTTTCTTTATTTTCTATCATTAGATTCACCTACCTTTGCATTTAATATATCTTCATTCTCAATTAAATCTAAATCATCATTAATTGAAGGTTCTTCCATGTCAACAATACCTTGTTCATTCTTTATTCTTTGAACTTCTTCTTGTTTCCATTTATCATCCTTAGTATCTCCGTAAAGCTCTTCTACACTAGTTTCTATACTCATGATTCCATTTGTTTTAGCTTTTCCTATTGTTTCAATTTGGGCTTCAAAAGAAGGATTAGCATAACCACCAAATGAAGCAGTTCCTTGAATATCAGTAATTTCATTTTGATTCATAGTATCATACACTTTAAATGTTATGTTAACCATATCATTTATAACTTTTGTTAACACTTCAACAATTTGATTTCTCTTATATAGCGTTGTCTTTTCTTTTTCTCTTGTTGCTTCTGCATTATCTATCTTCTTTGTATCAATTCCTAAAGTGCTAGGACTAATTAAACCAGTTAAGCATTGATCTAATGCAGTAATATATGTACTTAATAATGCTTCATATTGTATTTGCCCCTGTGTTGTTTCTATTTTGTTCTTACTTGAACCATCTTCTGAAATCGTTTCTTCAACTGATATAAAGTCATTATCTAAATCGCTACCCCTTAATAATAACCCAGTTTCTGGTTCTCTTGGTAATAATGATTCAGGAATATAAGTTTTAATTTGACCTTTTCTTAACGCCAACATCCATTGAGACCATACCTCATCAAATGCATCAAAATTATCAAGTTTTCCATCAAATAATGATTTCCCTCTTCCAGCATATTTTTTAGATTTTCTAAACATAACTGGAAGAGCCATCATAAATTCATTAGTGTTTGTTACTGTCTTATATTTATTGATTAGTTCTGGATAATCTTCTATCTTGCATTCTTTTCCTTCTTTATTAACTAACTTATAAGTTATATCTTTTTTTGAATATCTTTCAAGAAGTGTATATCTTTGTTTATTAATTAATTTTTTAGTTTTAAATATAACTGCAATTAATCTTCCTCTTTCATATTCAAAATCAACTCTTGAACCATCATAATATTCAATGATTGGGTACTCACTTATATCAGTATCAATAGACCACTTAAAAGCTCCATCGCCACATACTAATGCTCCAACAACTGCATCTCTTAATAATGCTTTAGGGTTGTTTTCTTCTGCTATCTTATTCCATTCTTCTTGTCTATCTCCGGCTTCTATTTTATCTAAGTCATCTGTAGAAATATCAGCCAGTGTGTCTACTATCATAGAAGGTAACCCAGTATGTATTTTTCTTATGTTCATTCCCACTGTAGGTTTACTACCCCAAAAGTGCTTATTTCCAAGTTTATCATTTAGTTGCTCATATAGTTGTTGGATTTCATTTGGATCTCCTCTATACCATATATTATTGATAAATGCTTGGCTTTCATAATTATTTAATTGTTCAATATCTATTTGTATTGAATCAGGACTTTTAATTTCTAACCAATTTCTTATCATATTTTTCATCCATCCCATCTTTATCACTCTCCAGTGTCTGCATCTTTTATCATTTGTTTAATCATTTCCCAGTTGCCTATTAATTTCTTAAATGGTAACCAAGCATATTGACAACCCTGTATATGATGGTCGTTGCCATCTTCAAGTTGTCCATCTTCTGTGAAACTGTACACATTCGTTTCACCTATATAATCTTTGCAAGTTTCAACGATTAAAAAATCCTCGGTATTTAACCAGGACTGTTGTAATTGAACTCTCGTTAAGTTCTTTGTTTTTTTCCATGCACCTTCAAATATATAAATGCATCCAGTTTTTCTCTTGTATTTTTTTGCTTCTGCTATTGTTCCAGCATCAGCATTATCTATAAAAATGTATCTAGCAAATCCCCATTTGCTTTTACATTTTTCAGCAAAATTAATTAGTTTAGGTATAACATCAGATGGAGCAAATGGTATTTCTCTGTCTTTGTTGTTGTATCCTTCTTCCTCTAGTAAAATACATTTTCTATCTTCCGTTATTCCTACAAATTCAAATGTAAGTTTATCGTGTGATTTCTTTGAGTAAGATGTATCACATCCTATTGCAAATCTTACAAACTTTCTTTTCTTTCTAGGTTCTGCTTCTTTCCAGTCTTCAAACATCGCTTGTTTTTCACTTATTATGTGTTTACCAGCAATTATATTGAATACCAGTCCTGTAGCTTTACCCCTTAACCCTTGTATTTTGTTTTTATATAATTTAGTTCCAACTGGTACAGATTCAATTATTTGTTTTTTCTTTTCATCAGTTAGGCTTAAATTATGATTAAATGTAAAATACCACCAAGTCCAATCAGCAACTTGTGATTCATTTAACATCTTTAATAATTCTATTGGACCATCGTTTTTATATTTTTCTATCGGTCTAGATTTATTAACAAATTCTTTATAGCATTCTTTATTTGGATCATCTGGATTCATTGTACACAGTCTATAATCAGCTCTCATAAACGCTTCACGTACAAATTCCATATCAGCAATATTAAACTCATCTATGAATAATCCATACACTTGGCCACCTAAAGCTTTCTTCCAACGAGCCTTATTATCATATCCCAGTACATAAATTATCTTATTTCCATTTTGAGTGTGAAAGAGTATGTGTGGAAGGCTTATCTTACCTTTTCCATTAGGATTATATTCTACGCATCCACCTTCTTTATAATCACCAAATATTTCAATTAAACCTTTATCAGAATTGATAATGTTTTTTTCAATTGTTCCTAAATCTAGTCCTGCTATAATGCTAGGCTTTGTTCCTTTGTAATTAGCAATTTTAAACATAAATTTAGGAATACCTACAGTTGTTTTTCCGGCGAATGTAGTGCCTTCTAAAAATTCAGTACTACAATCGTATTTTAAGAAACCAATGTATTTCTCACTTAATGGAAATTCACTATTCACTCTTACCACCTAATTGTTTTGAAATAGATGATAATATTTTAGTAGCATTAGGATTTTCAACACTAACTTCATCTTTAGGTTTTTCACCAACAGTGTCTCTTAATGAATTAAAGGCTTGGTAATCACCTTTTAAAGCCCTTTGCCACATAGCAATTATCATTGCCATTTGATTATCTATGTTTTCTTCATCTATACCTAATTGCTTAAACATATTTCTAATCTTCTTTCCAGTCTTATCTCTAACGTCTGGAAATGGTAAAGATAATAACAATGATATTTGGTCTTTCATTAATTTTTTCTTTCTTCTTGATTCACCAGATTTAATTCCACCATTGCGGCCTTTTCTTTTCGCTTCTTCTGTGCTTTGTATTGGCTTTAAATCACTTGCACTCACTGTTATCATCTCCTCCCATTATTTTTACAATTAATTTTAAAATAAAAAAACAACCATTTAAGGTTGCTAACAATATCTTTAATAGATACTGTACTAATGATATAAAGGTTTCTAAATTAAACATTACGCTTAGTTTAATTCGTTGCGTTAAGTCAAGTACGTCCATCAACCTTTAACTCGACGACGTGGTTATTTATATATCATCAGTACACTACCTTAAAGATAGCATGACCTTTTCATATTAGTATGAAATACTGACAGTTACCAAACTGACAATAACATTAACTCATTCAGCTTAACTTCGTTGTGCTTGGTCTAGCAAGGTGAAGCTGTTTTACCTAATGCTTTTTTATAAGCACCATATTAAGTAAATATAAAGGATTTTATTAGTGTTTTGTTTGCAATACTCAACTAAACTCTTTTGATAGATTTCACATCACTTGTACTTTGTGTTTTAGTGAATTATAAGCCATATTAACCTTTAACTATCAACATGCGACTTTTTATATATTTACTCAATATGCTACCTATAAGATAGCATTATTTGAAAGAATTAGGGTGTCATATAGGCACCATAGAATAGATATATCCCCAGTTGCTCACCTGTTCTCGTGGACTTGCACCACGCATCTTTAGTGTAGTTTATTTCTATATCGAACTTCATATAGAAAACTATTCACTACTGCATACTCTCCCTATGCTCAAATGATTATATCTACTCTATGCTACTTATATGTAACATTTTTATAATCTTTTTCTTAAAATTAAATTTATTTCATCATAATACTCTTTTGTTGGTGGTTTATATGTTTTATTTAGATCACAAAATAGGCCATTTAATTCCTTATAAATTTTAGGATAATAATAATCTAAATAATTAAGATATTGATGTGATGATAGTCCTAATAATGCTCCATTTTCCCATAAATCTCTTCCACCATTTCTTCTTTCTAAAATGTGATGAAAGGTCAAAATGTCTTTCTTGCTGGGAACCCATAATTCATTCATCCAACATTTTAAACCATAAACTAAAATCATTTCTTCTTTTAGTCTTCTCAATTTATCACCCATAATTTGCTCCAACAAAAAAAGAATCTCATCGAAGATTCTTTTTCAATTTAGACATAGATCTAAAATTTAAGAATTAATATTACCTCACGTATAATAATTCCATGATACCATTATAGCAAAAATTTCGTGACATTTTGTGACATCTTTATTTTTTTGTTTAAAAAAGTGTGACATTTTGTGACATTATAAATCTTTTTCATATAATCTGTGGCATTGCCTAGAACTATAATGAGTTAATCTTGATATCTCATCCCATTTTTTCTTTTCTACATCTCTATAATATCTTACTAATTCACTGCCACCATAGTTAGCAATTCTTTTCATTTCTTTAATGATATAGTTTTCATAAGCATTAATACTTTCTTGCAATGCGTATATCTCAGCGTCTAATTCTTCGTCTTTTATGACATAGTGTGCAAACTTATCAAATATTGTTTTTCCATCATTTTTTCCTGTAATTATATCGTGCATGATTGGGCTTCCAGGCTGAGTCTTTATAAAGTTGATTTTCTTTTTTTGCAAGTATAGCTCTAAAGTGTCTTGTAATTTATCAATTTCATTTTTGGCTTTCAATATATTCATTACTCACCTCTATCAAAATGTTCTTCGAGTTTACCATTCTTCATTCTGACATATTTTGAAATAATATTCTTATAATTTATTACAAATCCTTCAACATCTCTTTTAACTTTGCTAGTATACTTTTCATAAATACTATCCAAATGTTCTTTTGTAGGTAGAATATTAAGCACTATAACTTCTGGAACTTTACCTATAAATTTTGGTATCTCTTGATTTAAAAATGGATATTTAAATAGTTCATGATCATAGATTAGATTATATAAGTTATATTCATCATCTATATTTGCTTTAGCAAACATATACCATTTTTTATCGAACTCACCTACATCATACTTTAATTTACCCATTCCAAGCCATTCACCACATATTGCTGAATTATTAATTAATTGTTCTTGTAAACAATCTTTATTATCTAACAACCACTGATATAATCCTTTATATAATTTATCTTTTACTTCTTCTAACTCATTGATATTAATAATTGTTTTTCTTTGAGCAAAATACAACTCATCATTTTTCTTAAATAATACTAAATTACTTCCATCTAGTTTTTCAGTTACATATACCTTATCCCCTGAACAATTAACTCTTTTAGTTTTTGGATATATTTCTTTCTTTATCATAATTTTTCCTTTCCAATTCTTCTTCTAGTTTTTCAATCTTACACTTAATTTTAAGTTTATCTTTAAACAAATCAGTCTTTCTGTCAGATACTGCTATTAGTTTGTTTATTTCTCTTAAATTTTGCTTATACTTTGCCAATTCCCTCCTGATATCATATAAACTTCTCATTTCACTCCTTTGTATTTTCTTTTTATCGTTGGAACAGACACACGATATTCACATTGGGGGCAATTTAGAAATCGATAATAGTCTGGAATAATAGCACAATCTATATCGTTTAATGTATAAGTAAATTTGCACCCACAAACTTCACATTTTTTAATATAAGTAAATTTATCTGGTGGTATTTTTGTACCTTTTTTAATTATTTCCATCTAACACCCCTATCAATTCTTTATATTTTTGTAAAATTTCATTTAAAACTTTATAGGTTGGTTGAACTTCAATACTGCTAGGATTTTCTACATCATAATCATTAAAACCATCTTCGTTATAATGTTTCCATCTTAAACTTGGAGTGTTTTGTTCTATTTCATCTTCTAAATATTTTATAAATTCTTTTTGTTGAGTTTTATTTTGTAAATATATATTAGAAACAACGCTATCAATTCTACTTATTTTGTTAGTTAAAGGCTCGTTCTCATATTTATCAAGTTGTTGCTTTAATTTTTGATTTTCTTCAACCAGTTCAGCCAAATCATCTTTAGGTATTAAGTAATGATCCGATCCTTGTATATAATATTTGCTATAATCTTCTAATTTCACTATTTATCATCTCCTATTATTTCTTTATTGCTTAATCTTTTTAATCTACTTCTCATTTTCCTACTTAATGCTCTATCTTTTTTTCTACCGACTATTTCATCACTATAACATTCTAAAATCTTTTTAATTAAAGCATTTTTAATTACTCTATATCTTTTATGATCTTTTCTATCTTTTTTTGTTCTACTCATCTTCACTATATCCTATTATTTCTTTATATTTTTGTAATATTTCTAAATAGAATTGCTTTTTAAGTATTAAAAAATTAATATCACTTCCTACTTCGTGCAATATATCATAATTTTTAATTTGTTCTTTTAATTTATTTATTTCATTTTCTAAATAATCTATAAACTCCTTTTGTTGATTATAATTAGCAATTTTTGTACTTTTACAAATATCTATAAGACTGCAATAATGTGAGCCTTTATATTGCTCAAGTTGTTTCTTTAAGTCCTGATTTTCTTTAATTAATTTTGTATTTTCTTCATATAATAATTCACTAGTTAAAGTACCAACTTTTTCATATTTATTTTCAAGTTGTTTCTTTAATTCTTGATTTTCTTTATTTAATTCAGCAATAGTTAAATCATATTCTTCGAATAATTCTCTAGTCATTTACTCATCACTTTTACTTTCTTTGCTTTAAATCTTCCACATAGTTCGCATACAAAATTTCCATTATCATCAGTTATTGTCATTGTTTTAGCATTACAATAAATGCAATTAGTTGCATCTTTATCATGCTTATGTTCCTTTATATATTTTCTTCGTTCTTCTCTATTATAACTTGGCAACATTGGTTTTCCATTCCATGTGCCATACATACTATAATCAAAATTTTCGATTATCATTTTTACTCATCCCTTTCTAGATTTCAATTCTATTAACTAACAAGTTTGCTACATTATTGTCGATATGATATAATTTACCAAAGGAGGAAATATGAAAATGAAAAAAGACGATTCAATAACAATTGAGCATTTAATAACTAATCATTATGGTGAAAATTCTAGAAATTTCCTACATTGTTCAGATTATATTATTGAGAATCCATATTTTTACACTGGCTTATTAATCGGACTTAATAATTCACAAAATCTTTTATTAAAAAATGAAGATATTTTGTATTTTGTCGATAAGGAAAATTATGAAAAAGATCTAGCAGAATTTATAAAGAATTTAAAAAAATTTGTTAATTCTGAAAAATAAGAATCGATATTATTTCGATTTTTTTATTTAGTCTTAAAACTGAACATTCCTTCTAAGAATTGTATTTCATGACATGATCAATTAAATCTTTTAAATCTTGACTAGTCATTAGTATTACTCATTTTTTTACACCTCTTTTGGTTTAGTAGTGTCATAATAACTCATATTATTTAATATATTTTTATCTTTCTCTTTTACTGCTTTTATACAATTAACTAGCATATCACCCGCTTTGTCTTGTGAAATTCTATAAGCAATATCCTTATCAGTTGCTTCGATTTCAATATCTTTAATAAAATTAATTTGTACTTTCAGTCTTACTCTATACTTATTCATTTACTCATCACTCTCTACTTTCTCTACTAAATTGGCTTTTATTAAGTCATAGATTGTATCTTCAATTCCTCCTAATTCATCATCAAATACATGGTATGTATAATCATTATTCATAATATCTAAAGAAATACCTCTATTTGAAAAATAAACTAATAAAGCATTTTTATTCCCACTTTCGTTAAAATCTGTGGTAAATTCTTTTATCATGTAATATTGATTTTTATTTATAAATCCAAATTTTTCCAACTCTTTCAAATCTACGTTATCTTTAATCTTTAACATTACTATTCCTCTCTTTTTCTTTTATTCTTTTTATA